>Ga0255055_10000280_pt1 | contig 40031 bp, 34 predicted proteins | sample JV7_2_27_MG_FD_188633 | JGI IMG/M metagenome (GOLD analysis project Ga0255055, IMG submission 188633) | Seawater microbial communities from Jervis Inlet, British Columbia, Canada - JV7_2_27 | ecosystem: Environmental > Aquatic > Marine > Inlet | place: Canada: British Columbia | collected... | reverse complement strand
CTTCGCGCAGAGCACGAATGGTCTGGACACCTGCCTCGCGGGGAACTCGATCATCGATGTGAGGCACAACACGTTCAGCGGGAACTCCATCGAGGGAGTTCCGCCGGCCGGCGTCGGTCTGTTCGGCGGGGGTCTATTCGGTCTGACCCAGACCCAGCCGGGGACCGAGGCGAAGTTCCACGCGACGCACAACACGTTCCTCGGGAACTTCATCAGCGGTCCGAGCGGCCTGGGCGGCGCGGCCTGGCTCGGGACGCTCGGAGAGGGGACCGAGAAGATCCATATGGGGCACAGTATCGCCGACACCAACGCGGCGACGCTCAACGGCGGCGGATTCGCCGTGCGGATCGACAACTTTGTGCAGGGAGACCACAGCATCGAGCTCATCGATCTCGTCGCCTTGAACAACTTTGCTGCGGACAGCGGCGGCGGCTTCAATCTGATCACGCTCGGCAGAGATCTTCCCGCCGAGAATTCGATGTCGCTGCGGGCCCACGACCTCGTTGCCATCGGCAACTCTGCTGCGGGCGGCAGTCTGGGCGGTGGCGGCGGATTGTGGGCCGGTATGTACGCGTTACGGTCCGTGGCCAGCGTTGATTTCCAGGTCAGCTCTAGCTCGTTCCTCTCCAATTTCGCCGATGTGAACGGCGCAGGGGCGGCCTTGGTGCTGCTCGCCGATTCCGATCCGGAGAACGGGCTCGGCCCGATGTCGCCGGCCTCGGCGAGCATGGATTTCTTCAGCAACTTGGTCGCTGACAACCAGCTGTTCGGATCCGCGGCCCCGGGTCTCATGACCTACCAGGAAGCCAAGGGCGAGGCCGACAGCACCTTGACCCTCGGAAACAACACGATCGCAGGGAACCAGGGGCCCGGCGCGGGGGTCCAGGTCGAGTCCTTCACGGATTTCGACAGCGGAGCGTCTTTTGAGGGAGCTGCGGTCGTTCTGATCGACAGCTCGATCATGGCCAACAACGACATCGGCATTGGCGGCCCGGCGCCAGGCAGTCCGGGGGCGATCACCACCGGAGGCACCGGGAATCTCGAGCTGGACATCACCTATAGCGACGTTTTCGGCAATACGACGGCCAACTACGAGACCTGGATCGGAGACCGCACCAACATCAACGGGAACATCAGCCAGGACCCCTTGTTCGTCGACCCGAGCATGGGTGACTATCACGTCCCAGCCATCTCCCCGGTGGTCGATGCGGGAAACCCGTTCCCTCCCGGCCCGATGACCGATTTCGAGAACAACCCGCGAACGTTCGACGGAAACGGTGACGGCAGTTTCTTGAGCGATATTGGAGCCGACGAGTTCCTCGGCTGTGTGGATTTCGACATGGACGGCGTCGGTCTGTCCACCTCGACACCGTTCTGCGATCTCCCCGGTATCGCCGATTGCGACGACACCAACGACCAACTGTGGAATACGCCGAGCGAGGCCCGCCAATTGACACTCCGCCACGATCAGCTCGCGGGCGCCACGACGCTCGAGTGGACCGCCCCCCTGGAACCCGGTGGAACCGTACCCGTAGACTTCGACACCCTGCGCTCGCTCGACCCGACCGACTTTACGGGCGCGATTGCGTCCCTCGGCCCAACTGCGCCCGCCACCGCGTCCTGCGTCGAGGCCAACGGGAGCGACATGTCGTCGACCGATTCCACCGATCCGGGACCGGGAGTGACGTTCTACTACTTGATCCTGCCGCACAACGACTGCGGTAACGGCTCGGGGGGAACCCAATCGAACGGCTTGGAGCGCAACGCCGGCCCTTGCCTCTGAGGTCCGCTCTCCCAGGCTTCAGCCGCTTCGTCAGCTCCACGACTGCCGGGATAGCTACCCGGCCGGGACGACATTTGCCGGGGCAGGACTCTCACCTGCTCGAACCACGGACCTTTGCACGGCGCACCTGAACCACCACACCCCCAGAAGCGGGAATCAAAGAAAAACTGCAGATCGGGATTGACTTTAGCCGATATGTGTGTATTGTACTAGTACGTTTAGTACAGAAAGGTGCACATGCTCTATCTCGAAGTCGATGCTCACAGCCCGGTTCCCATCTACGAGCAGATCATCGATGGCATCCAGCGACTGGTCCGCGAGGACAAGCTGGCTCCCGGGGCATTCCTGCCGTCGGTACGTCAACTGGCGTCGGACCTGGAGATCAATCCGAATACGGTGGCCAGGGCATACAGTCTGCTGGAGAAAGACGGCATCCTCGAAACGGCACGGCGGCGAGGAACACGTATCGCGCACGACGCACCTCCTCGCGCGCGACAATCCCTGGCCGGTCGCATAGAGGACGCGGCCGACCGGGTGATACGTGAGACGGCACATCTCGGCATCGAACCGGATGACCTCGTGCAGGCGCTGATACGACGCCTGGCGTCGACCACCTGGGATTCAAAAAGCAAAGGGAGGCGCTCATGACCATGACCATGGCTATTCTCGCACTGGTGGTTCTGGCCCAGATCGTTCTGTTTCAATTCATCGCCGCGCTGGCGGACCGGTCGATCATCAGGCAGGAGCTCAGCTCCACCGACAGTCCCGTTCCCGGGCCGGTGACCGATCACGCTCGCCGTGCACCGACCGTACGTATGGCACTCGGGGTGATCCTCGCATGCCTCGCGATCCTGCCTCTCACCGGGCTGACCGGTGCTCCGGTCACGGGCAAGGTGCTGCTCGCCGCGGTCTCCGTCATCTCGGCCGTGGCGTTTGTCGTGGCCCTGGCGAAGGATCGCAGGATCATGCGCCTCCTGGCGGAGGCCATGCCGGGTGGCAGCGTGAGGCGGGCGTCGCTTGAACGCAGGACCCTCAGCCAGTGGTATCATCCCGCGTTCGAGGCGATTCCGATCGTCATCTTCGTCGCTACCGCCTTGTTTCTGATCAACACGCCGGGACTCGTATTTGCCGGGTCGAGCTGGGTGGATCCGAACGTCCCCAGCGAACGGTCACACGTATTCGTCCTGTTCGGCCTGCAGTGTCTGCTGGTGTTTGGTGCGCTGTATTTTTCCATCCGCAAGGGCGTGGATGTGGGTTCGATGGCGCAGTCCATTCCCAGTCTCAGGAAACGCCCCGAAGTCTCGTTGCGCCTCGGCGAACAACTGGCGGGTGCGCAGTTACGGTACTTCATGTTCGGCAAGATCGGCGTTGCGTCTCTGCTGGGTGCCGTCGTGGTCGAAAACATTCTGGAAGCGACCGGTCATCCCGCGGCGATGCTGTGGAACGTCTTCGGATGGGGCATCGTCGGCGTCCTGCTGATCGGCTTCTTTTTCTACCTGCGGAGGGTGGGCAGGATCTCTCGTCTGATGCAGCAGGAGATGGAGTTGACCAATCACACCTCCGGTCGGGAAAGAACCGGAGGCTACGGCAGACCCCGTCATGAGAACTAGTTGGCGGCGAATGGGCAGGAACCAACGAGCCGCTGAAGCACCACACCGTTTGGCAGTTGGCGCTCGGTGGCGGTCGCGACCTTCAGGCACTCAACTGCTCGTTCGAGTAGAGCTACCAGCGCTTGACCACGCCGACTCCACCGAACCAACCGAGTTCGGTGCCACCCAGACCGCTGCCGATGCGGGCATCCAACTGCAGGTTCCGGGTCAAAAGGTATGTCACGCCGGCGTCGAAGAAGCTGGCCGGATCGCCACCGCTGAGCTCTCTCGATAGGCCGAATACCTCGGCATACGTTCCCACGCGCTCGCTCACCTCGATGCCCAGACTCAAGCTGGCGATGTACTGGTCGAAGCGAGTTTCTTCGAGGAACGGTCGCGCGTAGCCGACGTTCGCGCCGAGCGAGAGGCGCCCCCGAAAATCGTGGCCCAGCAGGAGCTTGGCGAAGGGCTGCTCTTGCTCCGAACCGATGTCGCTGTAGCCAACCGGCACGGTCGTGCCGAACAGCAACGCCACGGCGAGGCCTTCGCTCGCGGGATTGAACCGGAACTTGGCTTCGAGCGAGGGATTGCGGACGCCCGACACACGCTCGGTCGGGGTATCGATCTCCAGGTACGAGTTCAGCGCGACCCTCAGCTCCCAGCTCCGCGCCAGCCCGATTCGAATGAGCAGCTCGCCAAACGAGAACGCGTCGATATCACCGTCGGAGCTCTCGAACGTCGTGCCGGCTTCGAGCTGCACGTGACCACGCGCGATCGTTTCGGCGCTCTCGGAAAAATCGGGACGATCCCCCACAAGCGGACCGAGAGATTTGTCCGTGGCCCAGAAGGTGGAGGGAACGAGCAAGCACGCCGCAACGCACAGAAGGCGTCTCATCGCTCGCTCACGACCAGCTTGCCTTTCATCTTGGGCGCGTGTTGTGGGCAGACGTATTCGAAATCGCCGGAAGCGGGCATGGTCACCTCGAGCGAGACCTGCTCGCCGTACTCGACGTGAACGACATCCTCCGTCAGGCCGGGGATGGTGACCGAATGCACGACGCCGGGGTCGGTATTGCGCACGACGATGCGCAACCGCTCGCCGGGGCGCGCCTCGATCGTCGGATTGTCGGCGTTGAACGCGACATCCCGCGCCTCGAGGACGACTTCCCGAACTGCTTGCGTCTCGCCGATCGACGCGCCGGACAGGGCGACCCACGTGGCGGCAAGTAACACCGCCACGGCGAGAAGGCCGACAGCCCCGACGAGGCTTCGTTTCAGTTCTTTGCTCACGCGGCACCTACGAGGAGCCCCGTGCCGTACATCAACAGGTAGCCGGCCAGGAGCCCCGTGAGATTCAGAGGTCTCAGTGTCTCCGACAGCGGGCGACGACCCACGATCACGCCGATGACTTGCACGATCGCGCCCGCGCCGATTCCGAGGAACAGCAGCGCCCACAGTTGCGAGTAGGTGAACGCCCCGATCCAGCATCCGGCGATCGTGGGCAAGCCGGCCAGAGCGCCGAGGCCGACGAGCTGACGCACCCGCGCCCCTTCGTCCACGATCGGGGCGACGATGGCGATGCCCTCGGTGGCGTTGTGCAGCGTGAAGCCGACCACCAGCAGCGCGCCGAGCGTCAGCTCTCCGAGGACGTAGGCCGAGCCGATGGCCAACCCTTCACCGAGATTGTGCAGTCCGATGCCCAGCGCGATCAGCCAGGCGAGGAGCGTTCCCGACGTCGGGATGGCGCGTCCCTGTCGCTGGCGCATCTCGATACCCAGCAGCAGCAGCCAGGCCCCGGCAAAGCCGAGCGCGAGCAGCGCGGGAGCGTGGTACACCTCGGGCAGCTCTCGGGCCACGTCCAGCCCTTCGAACACCGCATCGACGACCAGGAACGCGAGCAGTCCCACGGTAAGGTAGAGCAGGAAGCCCAGGCCGCTCTTGCCCAGCCGGCGGAGGAAGGGGAACCAGGTCAGGCCGATGGCCACGGGGATCACCCCGACGAACAGGCCGATCATCGCGAACCGGCCCAGCGCGGCTGCCGTCGGTGCCGGCGTCAACGTAGCGACCTCGATCTCGTAGTCGAAGGTCAAACCGGTCGAGGTGAGCAGGCTGATCTCGACCGGCTCGCCCAAGTTCCAGGGAAACGGGATCGTCACACGGGCGCGGTCCAGCGGTTGAAGCTCTCGCGCGGGCTCGACCTCGTGGTACCAGAACGCGCCGCGCACGATGACCTGCGCGATCGTGGTCGGATCGGGTCCGGAGTTGATCACGTCGAGATGGATCACGTCCTCGGCCAGGAAGTGGCGTAGGACGTGGAGGTCTTCTACCGGAGGCAAGTCCGTTCCGAACAGCTTGGCCGCGCCGCCGGCGAGCAGCCCGTACACGACCGCCCCGAGCAAAACGAGCGGAACCAGGGCGAGCAAGACCGTCCGCAGCGTAAGCCCATTGCCAGAGTCAGCCATCGCCGTGCTCCTCGGGCAGTACCTTGAACAGTCCCATCCATCCGCGCTCGGCAAATTCGGTTTTGTGGGCGTGGAACATGAACGTGCCGGGGAAGGGGAAGCGAACCTCGACGATGCCGCGCTCGCCCTGTCCCTGGATGACCGTGTCCGTAAAGTCGCGGGGGGTGGGCAGCGTCCCGGTCGGGTAGTAATCGAAGAACGTCGCGTGGATATGGAACGAGTTCACCGAATCGAACTCGGTGATGTTGGCCAGGTAGACCCGTATCAACTCGTTCTGGCGCACCTCGATCGGGTTGCGCGCGTAGTGGAACGCGATGGTGTTGACCGCATAGATCTCGTTCTCCTCGTCGAAGTTCGGATCGAAGCCGTTCATCATCATCACGAGCTCACGAGCGGGCTGCCGTGCCTGCTTGGGATCCACGATCCAGAACCCGTACAGACCGTTGTGGATGTGCTGGGTCAGTGGGGTCATGTGGCAGTGGTACAGGTGAACGCCGACCGGATCGGCGTCGAACTCGTAGCTGAACGACCCCCCGGCGGGTACCTGCTGGCTGAGCATCGCCCCGTCCATTGCAGCGGGATGAAACCCATGGAAGTGCATCGAGTGCGGTCGGTCACCGAGGTTCGTGAAGCGGATACGGATCCGGTCCCCCTCGGTGGCGCGCAACGTCGGACCGGGAACCTGCCCGTTGTAGGCCCAGGCCGGAAAGAAGACGCCGGGAGCGATTTCAATTTCCTTGTTCACGACGTGGACGTCGAACGTGCGCAGCGTTCGACCGTCGGGCAGGATCTCCGTCGTACCCTGCTCGAACCCGGTGAGGTAGAGGTCGGGGTCGAAGGCCTGCGAGGTGACCTCGCCCACCGTGGTGTTGCGGTAGGGGGTCAAGTCCAGCCCACCGAGTCCGGTCAGCGGCTGTCCCCGGCTTCCGGGCCCGAAGGTCGGGTCCGCGGTCGACGCGGCCAGGCCCACGGCTGCGGCAATCAGAGCTCCGCCGACCAGCATGCACAGACCCGCCGCACGCCGGTACGCGAAGACTCTCGCTTGTCGCAACATGACCGCTCCGGTGGCGGGAGCAAGGAAGTTTAGGTACATCCCGCCGAGACTTTTGACTAATCAAAAAATCTACCCGGGGTAAGCCGAAATGTCAAGCCGGGATGGGTCTGGCCTTCCCGGGGTCCCTGGTTCGCCGCGTCACCGCTCGAAGCGCAGGAATCTAGCGCCGAGGCCGGTGAACACCGCCCCGAAGGCGAGCAGGGCCAGACTGGGCAGCAGCACCTCCTCCAGACCGTGTCCGAAAGAGATCAGCGAGTGGAATCCCCGCATGGCCCAGGCGGTCGGCAGGGCGAGAGAAGCCGTCTGCATCCAGTCCGGCATCAGCTCTCCCGGCCACCAGCAGCCTCCGAGAGCGGCCATGACCATGCTGCCGATCCAACCCACCGACGACGCCTGCGCGGGCGTGCGCAGCACCGCTCCGAGAAGCGTGGACATCGCGCCGATCGCGACCGTGAAGCTCGTCAGGATCAGGGCCAGCCCCAGCGGCGAGTTGCCCCACGACACCCCGAAGAGGAACCGGCCGGCGAGCACGAGGAGCAGGACCTGGCCTCCCGCCATCAGAAGACGGCCCAGCAACTTGCCAAGGAAGACGGCGCGCCGGGTCATCGGGAGCTGCGCCTGGCGCTGCAACATTCCCGATAGCTTCTCGTTCGTCAGGAACACGCCGCCGTAGATCAGCGTCATCATCAAGACGATGAAGGTCATGATTCCGGGGACACTCTGGGCGCGGCCGCCGGGCACCGGCTGTCCCCGTCCAGCGGTCGAGACGGACAGCGTGACCAGGTCCTGTCGATTCCCCATGTCGCGGAAGCGTTGCAATGCTGCGGCTCCGCCGGCGGAAGCCGACTCGAGCGCCCCCGCCTCGTGCATCTCGATCAATCGCCCCAGCGTGCGCACGATCGCGCGCGTGATGTGCACCTCCGCGGCGAGGCCGTACTGGGCATTGGAATCCGACTCCTTCTCCAGGCGCAAGGTCTGCTGGTCTCCCGACAGCGCCCCGTCCGTGAACCCCTCGGGGATGACCAGCGTGCGGATCCTGGGCCGATCGTCGTCGGGTTGCGAGGGATCGATCTCGCGTATCTCGATCGATTCGTCGGTCAGCTCCTCGATCAGCGCGGTCGACAGCCAGCCGTCGTCCTGGTTGACGAGGCTCAGCGAGATCGTGGGTGTGCCCGATCCCCCACCACCGCCGATGTTCCCGAAGAACCACATCATCGCGATCGGCATCGCGATCAGCCAAATGAACGCCGGGCGATCGCGGGCGGTCAGCTTGAGGTCGTTGAGCGCCAGCAGCCAAATCCGCCTCATGCCGCGCCTCTCCGGACCTTGCGCTGGAGGAGCAGCGCACCTGTGGTCAGCAACACGACACCCAGCAGGGCCAGCACGCCCGCGTTCGGCAGGACGTCGAGTAAGCCGCCGTCGTCGCGAATCAGCTTCTGGTAGCCGGTGGTTCCCCAGTAGAACGGAGAGAGGGGAGAGACCCGTTGCACGCTCGCCGGCAGGTTGTCGATCTGGATGAACGCACCTCCCAGGAAAGCGAAGACCAGGAGGAGTACACCGGAGATCGTCGCGCCCTGTCGCTCGGTGTTCGCGCCGCCGTAGACGACGGAGGCATATCCCGTGATCGCCAGGATCAGCGCCAGGGACAGAACGACGAAGCCGGCGAGGTCGACGTTCTGGCCGCCCACGATCCAGCCGATCGCGGCCAGGAGGACGAGACTGATCAGCGACAGCGTGGCGGTGAACAGCGCCTTGCCCACGACGAGCTGCCCGGCCGGAACGGGTCCCGAGAGCTGGCGGCGCAGCGTGCCCTGTCGCACTTCGGTAAGGATGTCGCGCATCGCCATGTCGCCGACGAGGAACAGCCCCCACACGGAGATGCCGGGCAGGACAATGAGAAAGATCAGCGAGGTCGACGGGTTTCCGGAGGCCTGCGTCTCGCCCTCTTCGTCCGTGAGTTGAACCGGATCGAGCGTGATCGCTGGAGGGGCAAGCAGCGCTTCCACGCCGTCGATCGTCTCGTAGATCGTGACCGCGAGGTTCGCCACCTGCGTCGCGCTCGGCGCAGCGTCGTTGTCGAGCATCGGCCGCAGATCGTCCATCGGCTCGCGGAAGACCCGGGCCGCGGCCGACAGCACCTCGGTCAGTACGGTCAGTCCCTGCTCCGCGATCTCCGGAAGGATGCTCTGCGCCGGATTGCGGATCAGCTCGAACTCCACCGGCTTGCCCTCGAGCACGTCCTGCTGGAAGCCTTCCGGGATGCGCCAGAGTGCAGAAGCCTCGTTGTTCTCGAGCCTTTCCCGGCCCTCGGAACCGACCTGCTCGACGTCGAAGTACTCGGCCATCTGCTCGCTACCGGTAGCCGACACGAGCGCCCCGGACAGGAAGCTGTCGTCGAGATCCTCCACCAGGAGCTTTACCTTGGGGATCCGGGGTTGCGACCCCGACCCGAACGTCAGCGCCAGCAGCGCGGTGAACACGATGGGAAAGGACAGCGCGAACAGGATCCCCATCGGCGAGCGAACCTGCCGCAGCAGGTCCTTCCGCACCATCAGCAGGAGACGCTGCATCAGTCCCTCAGCTCCCGTCCGGTCAGCTTGAGGAAGAGCCCGTTGAGGCTCGGCGGCTGGATCGAAACGCCGTCGACGTCGAGACCCCCGTCGAGAATCTTTGACAGCAGCTTCACCGCACCGGCGCCGTCGCCGGCAGCGGACAGAACGAGCTGATTTTCGTCCGCACTGATCACGTGGACGGAGTCCAGCTCTTGGAGGTCATCGCGAGCACGGTCGGGGTCGAACGTGCCGCGCACCGTGACGATCTCGCCCTCTCCGAGCATGCGCTTGAGCTCGTCGAGCGTTCCTTCCGCGAGGATCTTGCCGTGGTCCATGATCGCGATTCGATCGCAGAACTCCTCGGCCTCCTCGAGGTAGTGCGTCGTGTAGAGCACGGTCGTCCCCGCCTTCACGATGTCGCGGATGACGTCGAGGATGTTCGCGCGCGCCTGCGGGTCGATGCCGACGGTCGGCTCGTCCATCATCACCACTCGCGGCCGGTGGACCAGCCCCATGCTGAGATTGAGCCGGCGCTTCATCCCGCCGGAGAAGGTCTTGACCTTGTCGTCGGCCCTCCCGGTCAGGCCGACCAGATCGAGACCCGCGTTGACCGCCTCCTTCAGCTTGGCGCCGCCGAGGCCGTAGAGCCCGCCCCAGAAGCGGAGGTTCTCCCGCGCGGTCAGCTCCTCGTAGAGCGCGACCTCCTGGGGCACGACGCCGAGGTCCTGCTTTACCCCGAGCGGGTCGGTCGCCAGATCGACGCCGCCGTAGAGCACGCTTCCCTCGTCGGGTTGCAGCAGGCCGGACACCATGGACAGCGTCGTCGTCTTCCCGGCACCGTTCGGCCCGAGGAGCCCGTAGATCTCTCCCTCGCGCACCTCGAAGGAAATCCGGTCGACCGCCTGAAGATCACCGTAACGCTTGCTCAGCGCCTTGACCTGGATCATCGCCCCCTCCTCCGCTCGTCTGCCGCCATCATTACCTGAACTAGGAACGGAATTCCATCGGATTTGTTGCAACGGCCGGGATTACTCGGACAGGCTCCAGGCCTGTCGGCCTTGGCGGATGACCCCACTACGGTGCGGTGGTTCTGCGATTCTTCGGATCGCCGCTAAGGCACGAGAATCCGGGCTTGGCTCAATAGCCGGATGACGAAAGTGTCCTAACCGTCGACTGGGACACTACTTCTCTGGTTGTCGTCGTGCGGTTCGTGGGCTCGCGGTATGAAGGAAGTCATCACACATGCCGCAGAGGGGGCAGCACCATGAGTAAGACGAGGTTTCTACGCTGCAGCGCCATCGGCGCGCTGAGTTTGGCTACGGCCGTGGCCGCTTTCGCCGGCACGTTCGAGGAGAACTGGGACACGCCGGGCCAGGGCGGCGACGGGATCAGCAGCTTTACGTCGGGCGCCTTGTTTCCCGACAACGACGAGGCCGTGGTGGACGGGTCGCGCTGCCAGTACAGCGATCCCGACAACCCGGTCAATCCGGACCGCGGCGCTCTGTGCCGCCCCTGGAACGGCAGCGACTGGCACGTCCACCTGCCGATCACCGGCTTCGGGCCGAAGGCGTTCTCGGGCGATGGCGCGCTGCACCTGGGCACGCATCCCGGCCCCGACGCCACGTGGGACTCCTACACAACGGCGCAGCTCTCGGTGGCGGTCTCACCGCCCATCGGCATCTCTCGCACCCCACGTAAGGAGAGCCCGAAGCTGAGCTTCTGGCACATCGTCGCCCTGGCCGACGATCGGACGTTCACCGCCGTCCCCGTGGGCTCCACCGCCGACCGGGCGGTGGTGCAGGCCGCACTTGCGGATCCCCAGACCGGCGACGTGGTCGGTGAATGGCAGACTATCGAGGCGTTCAAGAACCCTTACACCAGCCCGAACCTCACGAGGATATCTAACTGTTTCTTCGATCCTCTCGACGATGGCAGCACCGAGGACCAGGTAACCGGCGACACCGGCGATGCCTTCCCGGAGCCCCGTCCCGTGGGCCCCTCCAGCACCTGCGTGCCGCAGCTCACCTGGAGCAGCATGGGTGACTGGACGTCGGTGAACCGCAGGGACACCGGCAAGGCGAAGAGCAAGCTGGGCAGCCTCGGCAGTCTGGGCACCGGTGTCTGGGTCCAGTCCAAGTTCGATCTCGGCGCCTACTCGGGGCAGACCATCCGCATCCGGTTCCTGTTCTCGGGGATGGAGGTCAACGGGCCGGACGGCGGCGGCTGGAGCGACCTGTTGGGCAACCAGCTCGGCAACGCCACGCGGGGCTGGATCATCGACGATTTCCGCGTGACGGGCACCGCCGAACGCTGAGCGCCGGCTCGTCGAGGTCGCCGCACGTAAGTCGAGCCAGCCGGGCGCGGTCGGCGATCCACAGGCGGTTGACGCTGCGGGCGAAGGTCAGCGAGAAGTGAGCCAGACAGATCGCGTGGATGACGGCGGATCGGGTTCGGTTTGGCCAGCCTTTGGGCAGCGGTATCCTGTCGACTCGTGCAGGAGCGAGCATGAATGCCTCCGGAGAAGAATCAGAACGGCTTCCCGGGAGCGTTGGAATAACTGCATAGTTGACAGCGCGTTAGGCATGTCCACGGAGGATCCGAAAAATCGCTGAACCACGACACCCCTGTATCTGATTCAGACAAGGGTAGTGACGTGTTTCTTCCATTTTTTTGTCGGGCAGATATGGAAACGGGACCCGGCCCGGGCGGCGGGCAGCGCCGTCCCTAGTCCGCCGTCCCCAGCAGCTCGACCAGCTCGCGCTCGAGCTTGCGGGCCCATCGCTTCTTGTAGCCATAGCCGTTGCGGCAGTCGACGACGCGCCCCGTACGATCGACGAGAATCTCGACCGGAAAGCCTCGGACGTTCTCCACGGCGGGCAGCGCCGCTTCGAAGTCGTCGGTGGATCCGCCGTCGAGGACGAGGTAGTTGATCTCTTGCTTCTCGACGATGCGACGCAGGATGGCGCGGCGCTCGTCCGGCTCCTCCGCGCCCTCGAAGGCGATGGCGACGACTAGCAGGCCGGCCTCCCCGTAGCGCGCCTGGAGATCGACGAAGGTCGGGATCTCCGTTATACAGGGCGGGCACCAGCTACCCCACAGGTCGACGAGCAGCACCCTGCCCTCGAATCGCGGATCGTCCGAGCCGACGGGGTTGCCGTCGAGGTCGTGCAGTCGAAACTCGAGCCGCTCGCCCTCCACGCTGGGGTCCTTCGCCGCGACCGGGGGGACGCACCAGGCCAGCACGAGCGCCGCAACGAGGAGCCGGTCGATCGCGAGCGACCTCAAGATCGACGGGCTCCTTCCGATGAGCTGGCCGTCGTTCGGTCGTAACCGGTAAGCATGACGATTCTCCTCATTCGCCCGGATCGACACGCCGGTAGTCGCTGTACGTCACCCGTATCGCCTCTTCGACCTTCTTGAACAGCATGGCACGCCCCACGATTCTCGTGCTCACCGTGCGGGGCAGAACGTCGCCGTCCACCGGCGCGAAGGTCAGGATCAGCTCGAACTGCTTGATCTTGATGCCGAAGCCGAGAGAGAACGGCTTCGGGCTGCGCATCTCGATCGACTCCACGTGCGGTGGGCTCTTGGCGAGACGCAGCGTGGCCTCGAGGTGCTCGTAGAGCTTGCGATCGTCCTCGTCGACGGCCACCGGCTGGAAGCTGTACAGCATGTGAGTCTCGGTCTCCTCGATCGGTGTGAGACTCTCCGGCTCGATCATCGCGCGAATCTCGTTTCCTTCGTCGCTCTCGTCGTGGTCGGAGCTATCGTTGTTGGCGCGCTCGAGATACTTCTCCTCCTCGGCTTCGGTGGGGGAACGGTCGTCAACGGAGACCACACTGAAGCGCTGATCCTCCGGACGCGAGGGGTCGTAACGGATCACGACCTCGGTCCCGTTCTCGATCATGGTCTGGGTATAGGCCCACCGGTCCTGGGAGGCCTCGTCCATCGCCGCCAGAGCGGTCTCTACCAAGTCGACATCCGCCGCGACGAGCAGACCGGTGGACAGGATCAGGACGGACAGAAAACTCCAGCTGCGCATGGTCACGTTCCGACTCCTCGCCCCCGATCGGCCGATTGTACTTTATCGCCACCGGGGCGCCGAGACGCGGTTGACGTTTCGTATTCTCGTATCGGACCTTGCCGGGCCGCCCTATTTCCGAGATGGGACAAAAAAAAGGGGGCCGATTCGATCCCGGGATCGCGATGCCGCCTGGAGCGGATTACTCCTCGTGGGATCGGGCCCTACGGCGAGATGATGGCCCAGGACATGTAGTAGATCGAGTAGGCAGGGACGGCCATTCCGTCGACGATGGCCGGATCGAAGCGCCACCGGTGGATCGCCTGTACCGCGGCCTCCTCGAAGCCGTAGCCCGGCGGCTCCACGGCTACCACACAGACCTCGCCGACGCCGCCGTCCTCACGAATCAACACGCGGAGAATGACGACGCCTCCCCGTCTTGCCACGAGCGCCTCGGTCGGGTGATCGGGCGAAACCTTTTCGAGCACCCGGGGATGCTGGCAGGTGTCATGTCCCTCTGACGTAACGGGGACAGCAACCAGAACTCCCGCTTGCTGTCCCCAAAATTGTCAGCGGCTTGCTCTGTTTCCCGGGCGATAGGACCAATCGAAGCCACAGCAGTGCGGGTGACCCTTCTCTAGGGCCGTCTTCATGGTCTCGTAGAAGTAGATGGGCGCGTTGTGGGTGCACGTCCGGACGCTGTCGCCGATCTGGGCAGCCGATCCTGACTCCACGGCGGAATTGCCGACGGCAACTTCCAAGCTGCAGTGGTCGGCCGTAAACGCTCCCGGACCGGTGATCGAGACCTGGACCTGCTTGCCGTCCTTGCTGAGCGTGATCGACGCCTTCTGGCATCCGTTGACATACGCGCCACAGAACCCGCTGAGGCCCGTGATCTGAGGCACCCACGGAGAGAACTTGTTGTCACAGTTGTCAGCCGGCCCACAGATCCCCGCCATCAGCGAGTTGCTGCTGTCGATGCAGTCATTGTGAGTGTGGCAATCGCAGAAATCGTTCGTGGCCGGATCGCATTCCTCGGCAACCGTACCGCCTGCGCCGCCGACAACCAGAAATACGACGGTCGCGAAACCCAACACGAGTCGTTGCTTCATGACCCTCCTCCTAAACCTCTTCAGAAGTAAAAGATCGGCGGTTCTTCCCCGCCACATATGCCTGGGAATAAAGCTAGGGTCGGGATGCGGGACAATCAAACGAAGCTCTGGGACTCTCGGGAACACCGGCCTCTTTCTCGTTCATCGTCGACTCCGAAGCCAGCCGTTCCTCGCCGAAGAGTGGGCCTTTCAATTGGGTGGCGTGCTGCAGCTCCAGCGCACGCGTAGACATAACTTCCTCGAGACGAAAACCAACCTGCGCCGTCACCCCGAGGCTGTCCCTTCGATCTGCTCACAGAATCGCCGGTACAGTCGGCGCAGATGTTCATGCGGACGTGTCGAAAACTCCTCCTGGTCGATGTCGATCCAAGGAACATCCGGAGGTGGGGCTCGTCGGAGGTTCTCGAACGAGGTCACCTCCGCGACCGCGGGCTTTGGCGATCCGTCGATGCGCCACAAGCCGAACCATCGCTCCCAGGTCGCCGCGTCCAGGGGAGGATCGTTCCAGAGGGCCTCGGCGTAATCCCGGTAGCACCAGAGCATCGCTCCGGAGCAGCCGAATCGGCGCAAAGCCTCGAGGGCACGCCGCGTGAAGGTCGCAGCGCTCTCCTCGTCGAGCAACGGAGTGTGCGGTGTTGCCGACCTCGCCTGGTCGAGTGCGGTGCCCGCGTGGAGCGCCGGCCCGCCGAACTCCTCGAAGAGGACCTCGCGCCCGCCGAGCCAGTACGTGATCAGCCCGAGAAACGGTAGGAGCCGCTCGTCCGTCGGGCTCTCCACAAAATCGGCGTAGATCGGATACCCGTGCATGCAAAGGAAGTTACAAAACCGACCGGCTTCCCGCGGTCCGAGGCGTCGGTCCTCGATCAGATCCTCCATGTGCAGACCGATCGTGATCGCGACCTTCGAGTCGGCGGCCCGAATGCGCGTGCTCATGCGTTCGAGCCATGCCACTGCCGCTCGACGGGTCGGCGGCACACAGCAGTTCGAGTTCTCGTTTCCCAGGTCCCATGCCCACAGCGCCGGATGCCCTCGCAGTGCTTCGGCTGCGGCGCCCGCAAGGCGCTCCTGCGCGTCGCCCACGGTTTCGTCGCTGAACCAGTTCTTCGCCGTACCGCGTCTGACTTGATTGTCTGAAACGATGCGAAACCTAGCTTCAGGCGAGGACGAATCGAGACGATTCTCCGGATCCACCGCCCAACGCGGTAACCAATTGACGCCGCTCATGTGGCCGGTGAATAGCGTAGGAAGCAGACTCAGATCGCTTCCATGTGCCGAGTCGGCCACGCGCACGAGGCGGCTCAACGCGGGCTCCGACACCCGGTCTGGCGCGGGCTGGAAATCTTCCCAGAGGAGGAAGATCCGTACGGAGTCGAACCCGGCCTCGCGGATCCGAGCGAAGTCGCGCTCCACCTCATCCGTGTCGAAACGCTGCCACCAGCGCATGGCCGTGCTGGACGGCCAGTAGTTGATACCCAGTCGGAATCGAGAGGGATCAAGGTTCATGGCAGCGCCGCCGCACCTCTTGGTACACGCGTAGATACCCGTCCGTCATTCGTTCGGCGGAGAAGTGATCCTCGACGTGTTTGCGTGCAGCCAGGCGATCGAGTTCATGGATGCGCTGCACCGCAGCAGTGGCTGTGTCGAGATCGGTCACGATGAATCCTGTTACCCCATCCACCACGACTTCGGGAACCGAGCCTCGGCCGATCGCGATCACGGGAACCCCACAGGCCATCGCCTCGACCATGCTCAGGCCAAACGGCTCATCGAAGTCGATCAGATGCAAGAGCGCAACCGCTCCTCCGACGACCTCCGCGCGCTTGTCGGGACCCACGGAACCGATATAGCGAACGTGATCGTCGTCGATGTGGGGGGAGACCTCGCGTTCGAAATAGGCCCGATCCTGGACGATCCCGGCGATGATCAGCCGCCGACCACTTCGGCGAGCCACCTCGATCGCTTCCGCCGTGCCCTTCTCGCGATGGATGCGCCCGAAGAAGAGCAGATAGCCCTCCGAATCCGTTCGCAACTCGAACTCGTCGAGGGCGATGCCGTGATGTACGGTCGCCACGTAATCGAGCTTCGGGTTGCGATCGGCGTCGCTGATCGACACGTAATGACTCGACGCGTTGTATTTCTCGAACACCGGTAGGATGCGCGGCGACGAGAAGCCGTGGATGGTGGTCACGAGGGGTGTTTCGACCAGGGCGCTGTAGGAGAGCGGCAGAAAGTCGAAGTGGTTGTGGATGAGATCGAACTCGTCGGCCCGCTCGAACACCTCGGAAATATGTAGACACTCCCAGACCTTCGGGTCCAGCGTGTCATCCTCGGAATACGGGCGCGGGCACGTTCCGACGAGCGTCGCCTTCGTGATCGAGTCGGCCGTGGCGAACAGGGTGACTGCGACACCGCGCGCAACCAGGCCCTCGGTCAAGAGCGCCACGACGCGCTCCCACGGCCCGTAATGTCGCGGGGGAACGCGCCACGAGATCGGCGCCAGCATCGCCACGCGCAGACGGCCGTCCGTTCCGTTACCCCGCGGATCCATCTCGGAGTCGCGAAACGAGATCGTCGATCGGCGTCGTGGCGATGGCAATGCCCAGGTCGGAGAAACCGTAGGGGAGGATCAGTTGCCCTTCGTGCACGATCCCCCCGCAGGTGTAGACCACATTCGGGACGTAGCCTTCGCGCTCGTCCGGTGCGGGAGCCAGGAGCGGCTCCGCAAGCTGCCCGATGATGCGCCGCGGATCCTCCAGGTCGAGCAATGTGGCTCCGATAGCGTAGCGACGCACCGGGCCGACCCCGTGTGTGAGCACGAGCCAACCCGCTTCCGTTTCGATCGGTGAGCCGCAGTTGCCGATCTGGATGAACTCCCACGGGTGGCACGGGATGCGAAGCTCTTCTGCTTCGCTCCAGAACCGGACGTTGTCCGAGGTCAGGAAGTAGAGGCTCTCGCCGTCGTGGCGCGAGAGCATGGCGAAACTCCCGCCGATCCGTCGAGGGAACAGCGCCATCCCCTTGTTCTGAGCGTAGGCGCCGTTCAGCGTCCGAACTCGAAAGTGCAAAAAATCGGGGGTCTCGATGAGCTGGGGAAGAATATCGTGCCCATCGAAGGCCGTATACGTTGCGTAGTAGGACACCGAGCCGTCGTCCTCGACGAAGCGGACGAAGCGTGCATCCTCCATGCCGCGGCTCTCGTTCGGGCTTTCAGGGAAGATCACGCGCTCGGAGACCGATGAGGCGGGTTGGAAGGTGACGTCGTAGTTGGATGTCGCCAACCAGTGAATCACTTCGAGGGTCTCGCGCCTCATGACCGCGGGGATCCTGTGGGTTCTAGACGAGGCGCAGGCCGCGTCCAGCTCTTCCATGTTGAAGCGGTCCGAGACGCGAGCGAGGACCCATTGGGAGACCTCATTGTCGACGCCGACCTCCCTCAGCTTCGCCGCGAAGAGATCCTTGACATACGCGGGGTTAGGCGTGCGTGTTCCGGTGAAGGCGAAGGGGCTCGTCGAGTCGAAGACCATTCCGCCGTCCGGTCCGATCACGCCCGAGCGAAAACCGATGGACGAGATATGCCCCTCTCCCACCGCCCGCGTGCTCATGACGAAGCGGAGCGCCCCCGGCGGCAGGCCGGACTGATCCGGCGCCGGGACGATCGAGGGATTGCACAGTGCCGCACCCTCAATCGAGTACTCGTGAGTAAAGTAGGCGCCGATCAGCAGGCGTCGTTCGCGTGACCACGGCTTGTCGCGGTCAAGGTGGTGCGACACCACACGACAGTGATCGTCGAGCACCTTCTCGAAGTCGCGGTGCCGAGGGGAGAAGTCGCGCAGAAGTCCCTTCAGCATCGCCGGAACGTCCTCCTCCGGAATCGCGAGGACCCGGTCGAGGATGGCCTTGACGCGGGACGACTGACCGTCGGCCCCGTCACTCGGGTGGAAGAGCCTGGTGATGACCCGCTTCGGGTCGGGAAGAAACCGCAGGGTCGTCCTCGTCAAACGCAAGGGCTCTTTGCTTGTTGGCATGTTATTCGGTTGCGTTAGGGGCACGCTCGGAGGGTCCGATGAGCACTTCGGCGCGGGCACTGGGCGGCCTGGTCACACCCGTTTCGACATCAATCCGGTCGGGTCCGTCGTCCATCAGACCGAGCATCGCGAGCAATGCGAGGAGAAACGAGACCACGCTCTCAGCACCCTGGTTCTTGTTCGCTTCCTGCTCTCCGAGCCCATCCCGGCAGCCGGCCGTCGAGAAATCGTAGAGCGAAAGCCCGAGGCGATTGGCACCGAGAAACCATTCGAAGGATTCCCGCATCCGTGCCAGGTATCGGCGATCGCCGGTAGCGGCGTGGGCAGCACGAAACGCGAGCACGAATGCCGATGCGTCGATCGGTTGCTCGTCGGCGATCACGCGCTCACTTCCGCGAGAGTGCCATCCTGCGTTCCCGATCAGCTGGAGGTACCCGTCAGCGAAGCAAATTGCCTCGAGGAACGACAGACTATCGCATGCCACGCGCAGCGCTGTCTCGTCACCAGTGCGCATCGAGAATTTGAAGAGCGCCAGCGGCAGCAGTGCGTTCTCGTAGGTCAGCTCGGGCTCGAACCAGCGCCACTCCTCGTCGGCGGCTTCTTCGAAGCGCCGGATCAGCGTAGCTCCGAGCGAATCCAGTGTGGTGCACGCCAGATCGTTGTCGGGCTCGTGCTGCAAGTAGGCGTCCAACCCCAGGATCCCCAGCGCACATCCACGTGGGCCGAACGCCAGCGGCAGGGTCATCGCCCTGTGCAACATGCTTTTGGCCAGGAGACGATGTCCCTCATCCGGCGCCAGCTCCACCGCCAGCCCGAGAGCCCACACCGCCCTTCCAATGCAATCCTCGGAGCCCGGCTTACGATCTAGGTTCCGGCCAAAGTCCATGAAGTTCTGGAAAAGCCCATCTTCGCCCTGGGAGTGATGGAGGTAGCTCAGGTAGATCGTGATCAGCCTCTCGGTCTCGCTCGAATCGGTCGCCCGCTGAGCCAGCAACGTAACGATCAGCGCCCTTGCGTTGTCATCCACGCAGTAGCCGAAGCGGCGGTCGGGTACGCTGTGGGCGGCGTGCTGGAGCAAACCGGTGTCGTCGGTCATACGGACCAGGTGTTCGAGGCGCAGCTCCGGAAGGCTCCGCCGACGCAAGGCCTGGGTTTCCGGCGCCACGGCCTTGCGCACCACGCGTCGCGTCAGCTCAGCATAGTCGGACCCCACCTGGGGCCAGATCATCTGCCGCGAGAACGCGTACGCGGAGCGCTGGGTTTGTGCCATCTCCTCGGCGTTACCCAGAAGCGCTCGAAGAACATCGCTGAGCCCTTCCACATCACCAAAGTCAAACAGGTGCCCACGCCCCTCGGCCAGCACCTCCTTCGCGTACCAGTAGGGCGTGGAAACAGGAGCCGCCCCGGACCCCATGGCGTACGCCAGCGTGCCGCTCGTGATCTGCGCCGCTTGAAGGTACGGTGTGATGTAGATGTCCGATGCCTGGAGATACCTGCATAGTTCGGAAGTGTCGACGAAGTGGTTTCGGAAGATGACATGGTCACGAAGGCCCAGCGATTCCACTTTGCGCTGCAGCGAGTGGCGGTACTCCTCTCCGACACGACGCTTGATCTCGGGGTGCGTGACGCCGACAACCAGGTAGATCAAGTTGGGGAACTCGTCGACGAGGTTCGGGAGCGCCCCAATGACAACTTCGATCCCCTTGGAAGGGCTGAGCAATCCGAACGTGAGCAAGACGCGTCGGCCCGTCACACCGAACTTGGCCTTGTTAACGTCTCGCTCGTTGATCCGCATCTCCGGGATACCGTGTGGGATGACTCGGATCGTCTCGCGCGGGATGGCGTATGATTTTTCGAGGAGGTCAACGGCGAGACGGCTCATGACGACCAGATGTTCGCAGCGCTCGGCCATCTCCCGCACGATCGCTCGTTGTGACTTCGAAGGCCGATCGAGGACCGTGTGTAGCGTGGCGATGCTCGGTTTGCGCAACTCGGCGAGGAAGGCGAGGATGTAGGCACCGTCCGTCCCACCGAAGATTCCGTACTCGTGCTGGATCGACACCATCCGGATGTCGCTGTAGTTGACGAACTCTGCCGCTCGCAAGTAGTCGTCTTTGACCGCTCTACGAATCTGGAACCGAACTCGCTCGGGGTGCTCGTATGGGAAGCCCGCATCGGTCATCGCCAGGACCGTCGCACGAACACCCTCGTCCGCCGAGATCACGGCGTCGCTCAGGTCATGTGTAAACGTGCCGATCCCGCATCGATGCGGCGGGTACGTTCCAAGAAAGGCGATCCGAAGCTCACCGGCACGGCGAGGCTCATGGTCGCTTCTTCGTACACTTGTCACCCGACACCTCTTCCGTACTGCCGGCAGCCCGCGTTAGGCCACCCATGTCCATGTCACTCGATGGCGCAAGGTGAACGCAAATAGAGAAGGCTCCCGGTGGCGGACAAGCATCATAGCAGCGTTTCCGACTCTGCCCGTGGTAGGGTCATCCGCCAAGCAATCCACCAGCAGAACGGCCATCGCTGCGGCGATGCCCACGCAAGCCAAGACGGCGGATCGAATCCGTTCGGGCCAGCCCCTGGGCAAAAGGAGTCTGGGATCCGCCGGAATCGTGCGCATGAAAGCCTCCGGCTCGGGAAGAGCCGGAGGCTACGACTATCTCTCGCGTCTGGAGCTGAAGGCTCTCACCTTTCCGCTTCGACCACGATCCCAGCGCCAGTTCGGATTCCCGCGCAGGACGATCGTGTCGCGGGCCTCGAACGACGTGCCGTCGAGCATGCTTCCGGTCAGCGTCAGCTCGATCTCGTCGCCGCTGCTCCAGTCGCCGATCGCTTCGAGAATCGACGGCGTGTCGAACTTGAGGTTCAGATCCTCGTACCCGTCGAACGAATCACCGAGGCAGCAGCCACCTTCGCACGGGGCGGCCACGTCATCGTAGCTGTACTTCATCACGGGTACTCCTTCGAGCGCCAGACTGGACACGTCGACGTCGCGCACGTCGAAGTCGCTGCCACCCAGCAGGGCGGCCGGGAGCTTGCCCTGGGAGTTGACGCCGACCGAGTTGGGACAGGAACCGGGCTTGATGTCGAAGGCGATGTCGGGCATCGGCTCCTGGATCTCGAATCCCAGAGCGGTCATCTGTGACCGTGTCATCGGCGTGGCGAAGAACATCTGGCTGCCGTCCCAGGTGTCCTTGCCGATCGAGGACCAGTTGCTGCTCGGGCCGGGAGGATCCGACGTCTCGCCGTCGTAGGTGATGAAGTCCATCTTGAACGTCTGCTGGTAGTCCTCGGGCATCGGCACCACGCCGTGGACCCAGCTCAGGGTCTTGGCGTCGTCGTCCCACTCGGCGAAACGAATCTCGCCGTTCTCGTTGTACTGCCTTATCGCCTCGTTCTGCTCGCCGAAGTTGTAATGGCAGTCCGGACAGCCGCGCCCCTCCGCGACCGTGGTGTGCGCGGTGTAGGGGGCAAAGGCGACGAACGCCGTCCCTTGGTAGGTCAGGGACTGGAAGGTGCCGGTATAGACCTTGCCGTCCTTGTCGCGATTGACCAGCAGCACGTAGTCGTTCAGCACCTGCTTGGCGCGCTTGACGTGGGATTCGACCTGGCTCTCGAAGTGGCAGTTGTAGCAGGTGATCACACTCTTCGAGTGGCAGGCCGTGCAGTGCAGCTTGCCGTCGTGCGGATCGTAGTCCGGGTGATCCTCTGGCAGCGCCACGCCCGACTCGTCGTGACAGTCCTCGCAGTCGACATCGATCGCTCCGGGCTGGAGCATCGAGTCGTATTCGGTGCCGTCCCCGTGGATGTCTCCGCTGCCGTGACAGGTCCAGCACGGCATCCCCATCTCCCGGTGAACGTCGGTGAACCCGAGCGCGGCCTCCCGGGACTGGCGTCCGTGGCAGCCGAGGCACTGGTCCTCCGAGACGGACCAGTCGCTCGCCGTGGCGTGGCAGTCCTTGCAGTCGGATCCCTCCCAGGGTTCGTACAGGTCGCCGTTGGCGTCGGTCGGCCCGTGGCAGTCGGTGCAGCCCAACTCTTCGATCGGAACGTTGGTGAACTGCTCGAAGCCACCGTTTTCGCTCCCGTACCAGAAGTCCTTACCCGCACGGGTCTTGTGCAGGCTGGAATCGAAATCGGACTGCGCCAGCGCCGGCGCTACGCACAGCCCCGCCAACAACACGAGGATGTAACAGTTGCGTGATCTCATCGCGCTGCTCCTTATCGTGATGGTTTCTCCGGTTGCGTTTGCGACACCCTTGTTGCGTGCTCGTGGGCCTTGGATCGGATACGAGTACTCTCCCAACGAGGCAGTGCCTCAGTCAACGCCCGGCAAGCGAGCATGAGGATCTTTTAACCCCCGAGGGCGTTCCCGGAACGGGACTCTTTACAGATGGAAAATGCCGACTTCTTCTAGAACCGACTGCAAAACCTGCCTGGTCGTGTGCAGCCGGCAAGCTCCACGAACGGGGACAACGGAACCACGAACGGGGAAGAAAACGACCCCGAACCGGGAAGAATCCACCACGAACGGGGAAGGTGCCTCAGGGGACGATTGCGGATGAGAGGAATGAGGCGCATTTTCGGCGAGACCTGCAGTAGCGGTTGATCTCGGCGACGACGGCAGATCGCGCTGGTGGACGCGCGCTCTCTCTCTTGGGACTATCGTAGATCGATCGCGATAACGTCCGAGAACGCGTTCGAGGCACCCAGCCTCGTGGCATTCCCGCTTGTTTAGACGCGAAACGACCCGAGTTGATCCCTCGGACCGAAACTCGGTCCAACCTTCTCGACCGGTCATTCGTTGCTGTAAGAAAAGGGGGCGTTGTGGAACAGCCTCTCAGAGTGTTGCTGTCCGTCTGAAGGAGCCGTCGGACCGCCCGGTGGCCCGGCGGCGGCATAGGGGTGACGAGGATGAAGAAACGTCATGACCTGATCATCACCTGTCTCGTCTTCGCTCAGATCGCGCTCGTGGCCTCTTGCAGCCAGCAGGAGGAACCTCCAACAAGCACCGCAACCCACTCCCGGTCCGCCGCGCTCGACACGGCGGCCGCCGTCGTCCATTTCTACAAAGGGACCGGTGAGCGGGTTTGGCCCGGCTACGATCTGTCTCAGCGGCCACTGCTGATCTATGTGCCAGAGCGGTGGGCGCTCCTGTTGAACGCTCGAGGTCACGTGACGGGTTTCGAGGACTATCCAGATACATGGCCAGATCTTGGCACACGATCGCTTCTTCACTCGGGATCGTACGAGAGCTTGGTCGGGCAGCTGGCGTTCGACCTCGAGCTCGGCGATCTTCGGACCGTCGCTGTGCCGGTAGCCGAAGGTCATTTGCCCGCCGGCCATCCCAACCCTCGCCTCTACTGGTTCGCCTTCGTCGTCCACGAGGCGTTCCACCAGCACCAGCGAGAAACCTTCGCGAGCATCGAGGGCGAGGTCGAGGAGCGGTATCCGATACTCGACGCGGAAAACACGGCGTCGATTGTTTTGGAGATGCGGCTGCTCATGGAGGCGCTGGACAGCATCGCCTTCGATCTTCGCGGCGAGGCTGAGAAGCAGGCGGCGGCATTCATAGCGGTGCGTGAGCAACGCTGGCGCCGGGCGGACGAGTTCCTCGAGCGATACGAGAAGGCCAAGGAACTGGTGGAGGGCACAGCCAAGTACGTAGAGGCGAAGAGTGTCGGACTTCTCGTCGAATCGTGCGCGAGCGGAGGGCCGCAGAGCCCTCTTGCGCCCGTCTGCGAGGAAACGGGAACGGTCTCCGTAGAAGACTATCTGCGGCAGGACTTCGAGGAACGGTTCGAGCAGGGAACGCTTCCCCCGGAAGAAGTGGCGCGCAACCGCATCTACGCCGTGGGCGGCACGTTGGGCTTGCTGCTGGACTTCCTCGGCGTGGACTGGAGGACGCAGGCGATCGAGGGTGGGCGCGATTTCAGCTTCGTTGCGCTCCTGCAAAAGGTTATCGGCGCGGACGACGCCCGGACTGAAGAGCGCCTGGCCTGGGCCCGGCAGCGCTACGATTACGCCTCGATTCTCAGCGCCTCCCGCGACCAGATCGACCGCTACGTTCGTTCATACGAGGCGGCCCTGGCCGAGTTCGAGGAGCAGTCCGGGCAACGCGTCTCGGTCCGGGTGCCGGCCGTAGGCCTCAGCCGTTCTCGCAGCTCGCGCACCAAGCGGTGGGTTGCGGACGCGGGCGCTCGAGTTTTCTCCAGCCACTTCAACGTCTATTCACTGAAAACGGTCCCCGACGAGGATTTCCTACTGCAGGTGAAGGACGCTGGTCTCCTCGATGAGACGGATCGATCTGCCAATGCCAAGACTGTGACGTTCTTCACGTCTGACCTGACGAACGTTGATCTGGATGGCGAGCCGCGCGACCTCGTGCCAGGCGAGACCTACCGTTTCGAAGTCCTCTTACTGTCCGGCGGACACTTCGACCTGCGTTGCACGAGGCCGGGGGTGCTGGTCGTCGATGAGCGGAACCTGACCATCGATCTGGACCTGGAACGACCGCGCTGAAAGGTGTCGCGGAGGAACTCCGGTAAGTTGGACATCAAGGGGAGCGGCCCCAATTCGTCCAGCAGCAACCGCCGGACGGTGGTCGAACCCGTCGATTACTTTCGCTGGTCGGTTACACCCTTTCTAGGACATCACGCGCTTGCCCGCGAGGTCCTCGGACACTACGTTTTGCGACCCGGAACCGGAAGGGGAGGAGTGCGCCATCTCCGACTTTCGCCAGTTGCTGGAATCCGAGTCCTGGGCCGCCCCCGAGACGGTCGACAACCTCGTGTTGTCTCTCATCGTCGTGGCCGCGCTGGCCTTGCTGCGCTGGATCGCTGGTTGGATCATTCTCAAACAGACGGATGACATCCGCATCCGCTACCGCGCCAGAAAGCTCGCCACCTACATTTCGACCACACTCGGAATCTTTCTGGTCGGCTCGATCTGGTTCTCCGGCTTCGGAAGTCTCAGCACGTTTCTGGGTCTGCTCTCCGCTGGCGTGGCGATCGCGCTGAAGGACATGATCTCGAGCATCGCCGGATGGCTCTATATCCTCGGTCGCAAGCCGTTCGAGGTCGGCGACCGTATCGCCATCGGCGACCACGCCGGGGATGTCATCGACCAGCGTCTCTTCCGCTTCTCCATGCTCGAGATCGGTACCTGGGTCGAGGCCGACCAGAGCACCGGTCGGGTCATTCACATTCCCAACTGTCACGTGTTCGCGAAGACGATCGCCAACTACACGGCGGGGTTTGCCTACATCTGGAACGAGTTACCGCTGACGATCACCTTCGAGAGCGACTGGCGGAAGGCCAAGCAGATCCTGCAGAGAATCGCGGCGGAGCGATATTCGGACATGACCGAAACCGCGGCACGTGCCATCGAGAAGGCCGCGCGCTCGCAAATGATCCTCTACTCGAAACTCGACCCCAAAGTCTGGACCAGCGTCGGCGACAATGGAGTCGTGCTGACCTTGCGTTACCTTTGCGATCCACGCCAGCGCCGCAATACCGCCGAGACCATCTGGGAAGACATCCTGACCGAGTTTGGCAAGGCCGACGACATCGACTTCGCATACCCGACCATCCGGCGCTACATGAATTCGGACGAAGGCAAGCCGGGCACGGGCGGCCCGGCCCGCAAACCGGCCGAGGAGCCTGCCTTCTCGTCGCAGTCCTGACCACGACCGCCCCTCTGCCGCCCCGGAGCCAGGGTCGGCCAAAGGGCTCATCCGACCCGCCGACTACAAAATTGAAAACGACCAAGAAAAAGCGTCGAAGATCGAGACACGAACAACGATAAACGACCCAGACGAAAGCAAAGAAGGGCAGAACGAAATCAGGACGGGAGAAGAGGGCGACCACCCCGAAACCCCGGATTCCTTGACTTTGCTATAGGCGGAATTTACTCATTCATGCGGGGAGGCTCCACGTCTCCGACCCGAGGAGAACACCCATGCGTGACGGACTTACCGAGAAGCTGAAGGTCAGACCGGACAAGAGCGACGTAAAGGCGTTCTTCGACACCTACCAGGCCCGGGTCGTGGTCCTCTCCGGCCGCCACGCCGGCATGGAGCACCAGCTCGACAGCAAACGCGTGACCCTCGGCCGCGGCCCCGGGGTCGACCTCGCGTTCGACGATCCCGCCATGTCCCGCCAGCATGCCGCGATCGACTTCGTCGAGGGAGCGTTCCGCGTTCACGACCTCGGCAGCACCAACGGGTTACGTGTCAACGGCAGCCGCGCCCAGGTTCGCGACCTCGTGCACGGGGATCGCATCGAATTCGGAACCCAGGTGTTCCAGCTCGTCATCGACGAGCGCGAGGACACCCCCAACACCTACGAGCTCACACCCTAAGCTCGAGCCCTCATCCGGAGGGGACTACCCGTGCCAACCGCTCACGCTCGCTCCCAGCTCAAAAAGCTGGGCAGCTTCGAAATCATCGAGGAGATCGGACAGGGCGGCATGGGCGTCGTCTACCTCGCACGCCAACCGGCGCTCGAGCGGAACGTCGTCCTCAAGAAGATGCGCCGCGACCTCACCATCGACCCCAGCGCGGTCGAGCGTTTCGAGCGCGAGGCACGCGCCGCCGCCGCCGTGCACCACCAGAACGTCGTCGCCGTCTACGATTGCTTCTCCATCCGAGGCGATCATTACATCGCCGAGGAGTACGTCGACGGCCCCGACCTGCGGAGCGTGCTCGAAGAGGCCAAACCGCTCGAGCCCAGGATCGCTGCCCTCATCGGCCTCGAGGTCATGCGCGGCCTGGAGGAGATTCACGCACGGGGCATCGTCCACCGCGATCTCAAGCCGAGCAACATCCTCATCGGTACCGGCGGCGAGACCAAGATCGCCGACTTCGGAATCGCGCTCGACGGCAAGGCCTTCGGCCTGACGCGTCCCGGCACGCTAATGGGCTCCATTCCGTATCTCTCGCCCGAGCAGATGCTCGGCGAGCGGGTCGACTACCGTAGCGATCTGTTCGTCTTCGGGATCCTGCTCTACGAGATGATCACCGGTGCGCCGCCCTTCGAGGAGTCCGGCGAGGATGCCAAGGACACGCTGCTCGAGAGAATGCAGAGCGGCCGCTACCCCTCGCCGCGCGAGCGGGCCGACAACATTCCGCGATACCTCGCGCGCCTGATCAAATCTTGCCTGCATCCCAAACCGGCCAAGCGGATCGGCACCGCGACCGAGGTCCGTCGCCACCTCGAGCGCCGCCTTGGCCGGATCTCGCCCGCCGATTGCCGGCTTCAGATCGCGACCTGGTTCTGGGAGCGCGGTCTGATTCGACCTGCCGAGGGGCAGACCGAGGTGCGGCCTGTCTCCGTCCCGTCGTCCCTGTTCCGCAGCAGCCTGCTGAAAGGACCGGTCGCGCGCTGGCTCGTGCCGACGGCCATCGCCTCGCTCCTGATCGGCCTCGGCCTGGCCGGCAGCGCCTTCGGCATCTTCTCGCCGCGGAGCTCCGACCCGGTTCCTCTCGATCCGGATGAGCCGGTCGTGATGCAGGAGCAACACTCGACCATCGCGGCGCTGCTCGAAGGTCCTGTCGCGGAGACGGAGCCTGACGCCGGCAGCACTCCCGACGCCTCCCCGCCGTCCCCGGTGTACGCTCCGGCCCCGGCGAGCGTGCGCTTCGCCGCCTGGCCGTGGGCCGAGGTGCGCATCGAGGAAGGACCGAGCTTCCTGACACCCCGCGCCGCGCCCCTGGCCCTGAGACCCGGAAGCCACGTCGTCGTCTTCGAGCACCCGACCTATGGCCGGGCCGAGTACGCACTCGAGCTGGCGCCCGGCGAGGAGCGTCTGATCCGTCACGTGTTCGAGAAGGCGCCTCGACCATGAGCCGCCGGCATCTTCTCTTGCTCGGGCTCGCCGTCGTCTGTATCGCCGCGCCGAGCGTCACGATGGCCGAAGAGCGCACCCATCGCGTCCGGCAGGGCGAGTCGGCGTCGTCGATCGCCAAGCACTACTACGGCGACTACGAGCTCTCCGGCCTGCTTCTCGAGTACAACGGCAAACAGGGCACCGTGATCCAGGTCGGCGAGTCGTTGCGCGTGCCCCTCTGCGAGGAGCACCGCATCCGGACGGGGGACGCCTGGTCCGTGTTGGCTCAGCGTTACCTGGGCCGGGCCGACGCCTGGCCGTCGGTTGCGCGGTTGAACGGTCTTCTGCCCGAGCAACCCTTGCGGGTCGGCCAGCGGGTGATCTTTCCCGTGGTGCTCGATCATCCGCTCGAGCGCGGCGAGACGCTGGCCGTGCTGGCGGAGCGTTACTACGGCGAGACCGGTCTGAGCCGAGTGCTGCAGGAGTTCAACGGCTTCGATGATCCCAGACGATTGTCGATCGGCGAGACGGTCGAGATCCCACTCATCTCGCTCCGGTCCCGAGGTGGAGCAACACCCGACGAGCCGAGCCTACCGAGCAAGACCGCCACCGTCGCCCCGAAGTCCGAGGACCGCGCGCCGGCGAAACCCACTGCTGTCGTCGCGACGCCCCCTCCCGAGCCGGCCCCCCCGCGGCCACGCTTCGCCGGGGAGCTGCGCTCCGTCTCGCTGGTTCTGGCCGCCGGTGATTTCGAAAAGGCCAGGAGCATGCTCGAAGAGCTCGAGCAATCGGTCATCGATACGGGAACCGACGCCGACCGGGCCGAGCTGTGGAGGCTCAGGGCGTACGTTCACGTCGCCTACGACGAGGCGGAGCAGGCCTGCGAGGCCTATCGCTCGCTCTCCTCGATCCGGGCCGGTGGCGATCTCGACCCCGATCTCGTGTCGCCCAAGATCCGCGATGCGTTCACGCGTTGCGGGTCGGTGAGCGACAATTCGTAGATCGGTGATCGCACGCGACGGCGTTTGCTGCCGCCTTTCGTAAGCCGACTTACCCTTTCGAAACAGAGAAACTCGTAACTGGTGCAGACTAGTGATTTGCGACGCCGAATCGCTTGCGCGGCCCTTGCATGATCCCGATATTTGACTGTGCCGGAATCGGCAAGATCCTGTCGGAGCATCGCAATGAAGATTCAGAACCAGTGGAGAACGGCCCGCTTCAATAGCAGGGAGGCAAGGGCCGAGTTCATCGACCACGCCAACTCGATCGGACTCGAGGGTGTCGAGGTCGAGCCGCTCGGAGACGAGCACAGGGCCCGCTTTCGCGCTCCGGCAAAGTTCGAGATCGGCCTCGCCGGCATGGTCGACGCTCACGGGGGCAAGGTCCTACCCTCCCTGGACCAGTCCGAGCCGCGGAAGGCGCGGAGCGCCTGACGAAGCCCCCCGACTCCCCGAGATCCCGCCGCCCAAGTTCCGCCGGATGAGACAAAACGGGCTTGTCCGGGGTTTGGTAAGAATTGCATATACAAAGTTACACAATTCACTATTGTGCCCGGGCATTCTGCCAGTACCTAGACCATTACGGACCCTCCGACTGGGTGGGTCGCGGACCAAACCATGAAGAAGAAAAGCCGAGGAACGACCCTGGTGGAGATGCTCGCGGCGATGACCGTCATCGGGCTCCTCGTGGGTGTGGCCGGAATCTGGCTGAAACCGATGGAGGCCCCTCTCCGGTCCAGCGTAGTGCTGTCCCAGGCTTTTCTGCGCCAGGCGCGGGTGACCGCAATGGCCACGACTTCGGCCTATCGGGTCCGCGGCTCGTCCGAGCGCGAGTTGATCGCCGAGACCGCCGCGTCCTGTACGGCTACGACGTGGACGGCGGACGATCGGATGCGGCTCGTCCTGCCCGATCCGGTGACCCTGAGCGAGACCTCGTGGGAAGTCTGCTTCAGTGCCCGGGGCATGTCGCAGACCAGCGTGCAGTTCGGTCTCTCGCATCCGGATCTCGGAGAGGAGCGAATCGAAGTTCTCCGAGGAGGAACGACGAGGGTGCTGCCGTGAGGAACCCGGAACGAGGCTCGTCCCTGGTCGAAGGGCTGGTCGCGATGCTGCTACTGGGCATCGTGCTGACGGGCATCATTCCGTCGTTTCTCTCTTTCATGGACGCCAACAGCCGGAACGAGCTCCGGACAGGCGCGGTCCAGGCAGCTCAGATCGGGCTCGAGTCCCTGAGAAAGGTGCAGGCATCGACACTGCCCTCCAGTGGAAGCTCGAGTCCCAGTACGATCCAGGTTGGGGAAAGGGCGTTCAACGTGGTGACCCACTACTGCCGGGCGGCGCAATGGTGTGATGCCGTCAGCCGGCACCTGAGGATCGAGGTCAGCTACGATGGCGACCTGCTCTACAGCACAGAGACCGTCTACACGGAACTGCGCTAGCGGCATCTCGCTCGTCGAGGTGCTCGTGGCGCTGGTCCTCACGGTGGGCCTGATGGCCGCCGGTCTCACCATCTCCTTCTCGGCCCGGGCCGCCCTGGTCACCGACCAGCATCGCACCGCGATCAACCAAAATCTGCGCGCCGGCATGGACCTGCTCGGTCTCGACATCCGCCAGGCCGGCGAGCGCCTGCCCTCCGACGTATCCGTGATCGAGATCCTGGACGGCAGCGGCGCCGCTCCCGACACCCTGGTCCTGCGTCGCAACCTGCTGAGTGTCGTGCTGCCGCTCTGCGACGACATCAGCGCCGGTACGAGTACGGACAACGTGGTCATCGCCGACAGCGTTGCTCCGATCCCCGCCGGGTGCGACGCGCTTCCCGACGCCAACTCGGACGGCTGGCCGGACAACATGGAAGTCTGGAGGGATTACCGCATCGAGAACGGTGGCCAGGTGCTGGCCTACATTTACAACCCGGCGTCCCAGGTGGGGGAGTACTTCGAGTACGACGCCGAGGACGGTTCGGGGTTCAAGCTTCACCGGAACAACGGCGACCCGTGGCAGTACGACCACGCGGTGACCGACCAGGCCCGCGTCTACATTCTGGAGCAGCGGACGTTCCGGCTGGTGGACGGCATCCTGCAGTGCGAGATCGACAGCGAGGGCTCCGCGCCGCTGAGCCTGGTCGACCACATCAACGGTTTTCAGCTTCGAGCTTTCTTTGCCGACGGGTCGATTCAGGAAAGTCTGGGGCCCACCGACGACTGGACCGATTTGGATTCGATCGAGGTCGCGCTCTCCGCCGAATCACAGATGAAGGACCGTACGATGAATCGTCAACTCACCACGCGCTTCTTTCCGCGCAACATCCTCTCCCGGTGAACCGGTGAGACGAGGTAGCCGCGATGCCCGTGCGTGATCGGGAAAGAGGCTCCGCGCTGGTCATCGTCATGTTGCTCATGGCGTTGCTGATGACGCTGGTCGTCGGCTACTTCATGCTGACCTACATCGAGACCTCCGCGACGGGGGCCTCGCTGAACGGGGCACGTGGGTTCTACGGCGCCGAGGCCGGCCTGAACATTCGAGCCGGCGACATCCGCGACACCTTCCTCGGTTTCAATCGGCCCTCGGGAACGAGTCCCGACAACGGATCGGGCCGGCCCTGCGACGGCGGCGACATGGGAAGCGGCGACTACCAGTGCGAGACGCACGCGCTGGACGCCCGGGTGATCACGACCTACATCGAGGAGGCGGCCGGCAACCCGTCACTGGTCCTCGTGCCGCGCGGCGAGCGCTTCCAGAACCTGAACGCGCAGGAGTACGGCTACCAGATCGCATCGTCGGCCACGAACCCCTTCGGGCACGTGGAAGCAGTGCTGGAGATCGAGTTCAAGAGCCGTCTGATCCCGCTGTTCCAGTTCGCGGCCTTCTACAACAAGGACCTGGAGATCCTACCCGGTCCGGCGATGGCGCTCACCGGGCCCGTTCACACCAACGGCGACCTCTATCTGACCGCGGGCATCACGCTCGACATCGACGGCCAGGTCAGCTCCGCCGGTGAGATCTTCCGCGGCCGCAAGGAAGCCGATGCGTGTTCCGCTGGAGACGTCTCCGTCGCGGATCCCGGCACCATGACGCCGCTACCGGGCTGTTCGGGTTTGCGCGTTCAGCTCACCGAGGCTCAACTGACTCCATGGAACGGCATGGTGCGCAGGCAGGTCGATCCGCTGACGGTGCCCCCACCGGAGGCGCTCGATCCCGACCCCGGACAGCTCTACTGGGACAGGGCGGACCTGCGGATCATGCTCGATCTCGACAGCGGCCCCCCGGTCATCGAGGTGCGGAACAGCTCCAACTCCGCTGACGTCGCCAGGACGGTCGATCTGGCGAGCTGTGCGGTAGCCGCCTACACCAACACGTTTTACAACCATCGCGAGGCGGCGAACATCGAAATGATGGACGTCGACGTCGTGGCGCTGCTCGACTGCGCGCACAACCAGCTCCTGCTCGAGGACAGCCGTGCGCTGGACGACGACACCGAGGGCGGCCTCGTCATCTACCTGGGTGTCGAGGGCACCGACATGAACGGGATCAACAACTACGGCGTGCGCGTTTACAACGGCGCCGAGCTGGAATCGACGGCCGTTGGGGCCCCGGCGATTCTGGGTCTGACCGTGGTCACAAACCAGGCGATCTACGTCGAGGGCAACTACAACGCGATCGACAAGAAGCCGGCGGCGTTCATCGCCGACTCGCTCAACGTGCTCTCAAACGCGTGGAACGATGCCAACAGCGCGCTGGTCCTGAGCAGCCGCATCGCGTCGAGCACGACGATCAACGCGGGTTTCCTAGCCGGAACCGACACCTCCGGCGGAACCGAGGGCTCGGGCGGTCAGGATCTGGGTCAGTACAACGGCGGCCTGGAAAACTACCCGAGATTCCACGAGGACTGGACGGGCCGTACGCTGACCTACCGCGGGTCGTTCGTCAGCCTCTACGCGCCACGGCACGTCGACGGTCTGTGGTCGGCGCAGAGCTACAGCGCACCCATCCGCGACTGGGACTACGACACCGATTTCAACGACGCGGTCAACCTGCCCCCGATCAGCCCCCGCTTCGTTTACCTCAAGCAGGAGCTGTTCGTCCGCCAGTTCGAGTTCTAGTTTATTCCGTGGCGCGGGCGCGAATCCTCCCCCGCACGAAGTAGTCTCTTTCTTCCAGGTTTGAGAAGGGCTCTGCCTCGAGGGGCTCCCATCCGCCGCCCGGCTGCTCGTGGGTCCAGCTCATCTCGAGCTCGGCGTCGACCCACTCGGCCCACAGCCCCGTGGGGCCGCCGTGCACCTGTGGGCGGTTCGGTCCGGGATTGCCGCTCGTGGCCAGCACCTCGGTGGAAAAACCCGCCCCAGTGTCCGTCGCCAGCACGATCTGCCGCGGCGTCCCGCCGAGGACCAGGTTGTGGGCCTCGTAGACCACGCGCAACGCGCCGCCGTGGAGAGTCACCGACGGGCGCGCGGCGATCTCGCCGGGTGGCGAGACGACGACCGGAGCGCTCCAGCTCGACAGGTCGGCGGGCGCCTGGCGGTGGACCACTCGGGGGGAACCATCGTTGATCCAGTAGACCACGTGCACCGATCCGTTCGTCGAATCGAGCGCCAGAGCGGGATCCAGCTCGTCCGCCGGGGAGCCGGCCAGAACGACCGGCACGCTCCACATGCCGTCCGCGAACCGGCTCACGACCACGTCGAAGCCTTGCTCGGAGTTGCGCGCCCAGGCGACGACCGGCATCCGGTCGTAGCTGTTGTAGAGCACCGAAGGATCGCCGTCGCCATTCGCCTCGCCCTGCTCGTTGAGGACGATCCGTCTCGAGCCGGCCGGCGAGTGTCGACGCCAGACCACTCCGGTGTTGACCGGGTCGGGGTCGTCGATGATCGCCTGGACGTAGGAGCCGTTGCCCTCGATGTCGACCGTACCGACCTCGGCTCGTAGGGGAATCGCGACGACGAAGACGAGAGCCGCTGCAACCAGCCACGTTGTTCGTGCTCGGTTGCGGAGGTTGTTGTTCATCGCGCACCTCCTTCCAACTCCGCTCGATACTCGATCAGTTCGGGTAGCTCGGGGTCCACCCGGCTCAGGTAGGCCTTCAGGGTCCGCTCGTTGGCCCTGACGGCATCCTCGTCGCCGCGTTCGCGTGCCACGGCTCGCAGGTAGAAGCAGTTGCGGAAGACGAGCGTCAGGAACTCCCGCGATCGTGCGATCGCGTTCGAGCGCAGCGCGTAGGTTTCGGCGACGTCGAGATCGCCCCTTCGGAAGTGGACGACCGCGAGGTGGCTGAGCGCGAGCGCGCGCAGTCGATCGTACCCGGACTGCTCGGCGCGCTTCAGCGCCGTTCGCAGATAGGGCAGGGCGTTTTCCGGCCGGCCCGCGCTGATCATCGTCTGGGCCACGTTGACCTGTGCCCGGCAAGTTTCGAACGGTTCTGGAACCTCCAGAAAGAGCGAGATCGCTTCTTTGTAGGTTTTGATCGCCTGCTCGAGAAGACCGAGCGCTGTCTGTACGACGGCACGCGTCGCCCTCACCGTCGCACGCAGCTTTACGGGGTGCTCTTCGTTGTCCAACTCGCGCTCGGCCTGCTCGAGCGCCATCTCGGCGATCGTGTACCGCTTGAGCCGGTAGCAGCAGATCACGAAGCAGAGCAACGTCCGCAAACGTTGGCCGCTCGACGACAACTCGCCGCTGAGCATCTGCTCGCAGTAGACCTTGGCCAGTTCGTACCGCTCCAGGTGCGCCAGAAAGTCGACCTGATAGAGCCGCAGGTTTTCGACCTGCTCGTCGTTCGCCCTCGAGCGGTCGTTCTGGATCGCGTCGATCGCAGCCGTCACGAGCGCCAGCCCCTCGTGGTAATTGCCGGCCAGCTTGAGGCGATCCAACTCGGCCAGGATCTCTTCCGCTGAGCACGACTCCGCATCGACGACCTGGATCTCGCGCAGCAGATCGATTTCGAACTGCTCGGCCATCGCCGATATCGGAATGCCGTAGATCTGGCTGAGTGCGAACATCTTGCCGAAGCTGGGCACCGCCGATCCGTTCTCGATTCGCGACAGGTGCGATTTGGTCACGCGATCCGGATACCCCGATGTCATCTCCTCGACCGCATCGAGCGACAGTTTCCGATCCTCTCGAGCCCGCCGCAGGTACCGGCCGAATCTTTTGTTCTCGACGAAGGACTCGCTCTCGCCCATAGCCCCCCCCACGCGCGTCACGCCGAAGTGCGGCTCACCGGAGCGCCGATGGGTCGCCGGGTTACGTGACAGATAAATAGACCGCGAACACGGATTGCGGGCCCAAGAAAGTGCCATTTTGGGTTTCGGATCGGAAACCAATCCTAAGTACCCAGGAAATAATGAGTTAAAGGGACGCGTCTGTCGCCCGTGCGGACGCGATCGGGGTGTGAACGATGGCGCGAGCCCCGGTCTCCTCACGCGGGTCGCCGAGATCGTTCCCTCGGAGACTCCCGGCGGCCCGTGCGGCGAGCCCCACGAACGAGGCCCGCTCGTCCCTTGCGATGCGGCTCTCCCGCCATTAAAGTGGAGCGCCCGATCACGGATCGGCGAAAAGCTCCTTCTCTCGAGATCAAGCGTTGCTCAGCTCACCGAATTTCCACTCCACGTCCATCTTCGATGCGCTCCGCCGGAGGACAATCTGATGAACAAACACCTCGTCCATCGAGGCTTCGTCCTGGTGCTCGCCGGACTGTGCCTCGCCGTCGCCGGCCCCGCGACCCACGCGGCCGCCGAGGCGAAGGTACCGGTTCAGAGCTTCGAGCTCGACAACGGGATGAAGTTCCTCCTGGTACCCCAACCGGAGAAGAGCACGGTCGCGGCCGGATGGGTCGCGAAAGTCGGCTCGGCGAACGAGCGCCCGGGCATCACCGGTCTGAGCCACCTGTTCGAGCACATGATGTTCAAGGGCACCCACACGATCGGCACGACGAGCCTGGACCGTGATCTGGAGATCATCGCCGAACAGGAGGAGATCCAGAAACGGATCCGTGAGATCTACCGCGATCAGCGCGCGCGCTGGCGGCGCGGCGAGATCGACGATCCGTTCGACCCCGAGAACCGCACCGAAGAGCAAATCGAGCTGGAGAAGAAATTCGAGACGCTCGTCGAGGAGCAGCGCGAGCTGATGATCAAGGACGAGTTCGACAAGATCTACACCGAGGCCGGTGGCTCGAGCATGAACGCCGGCACGATGGAAGACCTGACGCTCTACTTCGTCAACGTCCCCGCCAACAAGCTCGAGCTGTGGTTCTGGATGGAGTCCGACCGGCTGGGCGCCCCGGTCTTCCGCGAGTTCTACAGCGAGCGCGACGTGGTCCACGAGGAGCGGCGCCTGCGCACCGAGTCGACGCCGACCGGCAAGTTCGACGAGCAGTTCGAGGCGATGTTCTGGGAGTCGCACCCGTACAGCTGGCCGGTCGTCGGATGGCCGTCGGATCTGCGCACGATCAGCAAGGAGCAGGCCGACGAGTACTTCGACACCTACTACGCACCCAACAACCTGACCGCGGCCATGGTCGGCAACTTCGACGTCGACGAGGTCAAGGCCCTGGCGAAGAAGTATTTCGGCCGCCTGCCGCGCGGCGATCGCGAGCCACCCGACGTCGTCACGCTCGAGATGGACCAGCTGGCCGAGAAGAGAATGATCGCCGAATGCGACTGCCAACCACAGATCGAGGTCCGCTACCACACCGTGCCCTTCATGCACGTCGACTCGTACGCGCTGGATGCGCTGGATGGACTGATGAACGGCCGCACCGGGAGGCTCTACAAGTCGATGGTGCTGGGCGAGGAGATCGCCGCCTCCGCTTCGGCCGGACAGAGATCGGCCAAGTACGCCGGCTACTTCTCCTTCGGAGGCGAGACCAAGGGAGACGCCACGCCCGAGCAGCTGGAGGCTGCCTGGTACGCCGACCTGCAGAAGATCATCGACGAGCCGATCCCGGCCGAGGAGCTGCAGAAGGTCAAGAATCGCATCGCCGCCGACGCCTACCGCAGGCTCCAGTCTCAGTTCTTTCTGATGTTCCAGCTTCTGTGGTACGAGGGCTATGGCGATTGGACCTACATCAATAGCTGGGCCGAAGCGACACTGGCCGTGACCGAGGAGGACGTCAAGCGCGTGGCCGCGACCTACTTCAAGCCGGAAAACCGCGCCGTGGCGGTCTACTACCGCAAGGCGGGCAGCCAGACCGAGGAGTGGCCGCCGGAGCTGGCCGGGCTTCCCGGACAACAGCAAGAGATGATCAAGACCCAGCTGCGTCAGTTCAAACAGATCGAGGATCCGGCGATGCTCGAGCAAATCCTGGGACGCATCCAGCAACAGAAGGGCCAGATGCCGGAGGAAATGCAAAAGGGCGTCGGCCTGGTCGAGCAGTGGATCGAGAACCGCATCAAGGAGCTGAATGAAGCAGGCGACGCTGCGGCACCGGCCAAGGGAGGTGCGTCATGACGCGGTCCAGGACAATCTGGAGATCGTTGGTGGGTGCCGGGTTGACCGTAATGCTGGCCGCGGCGCTTGGCTCGCCGGCGCTCGCTGCCAAGAAGGCCAAGAAGCAGAAAGAGCAAGCCGTTCCGACGGGGCAGAAGATCCCGGCACACCCCACGGAACTGCAATACGGCCCACTGAACTTCGAGGTCCCCGAGGGCGCGCGATACCGGAACGAGCTGAGTAACGGCATCGTGGTCTACGTTGCCGAGGACCACGCCCTACCGCTCGTAAGCGTTACGATCACGCTACGTGCCGGTAGCTTTCTCGACCCGGCGGACAAGCCGGGGCTAGCAGCCGAGACCGGCTCGATGCTACGCAGCGGCGGCGCGGGATCGATGAGCGCCGAGGAGTTCGACGAGCGCGTCGAATTCCTGGCCGCAAACATGAGCAGCTCCGGCGGTGACCTGAGCTCCGGCGCATCGTTCAACTGCATAACCAACGTGTTCGACGAGACTCTCGAGCTGTTCTTCCAGATGCTCAAGTCGCCCGGTTTTCAGCAAGACCGGATGGATGTAGAGCGAGAGAACATCGTCGAGGAGATGAAACAGCGCAACGACAGCCCGAGGTCGATCTCCGGTCGCGAATGGCGCTGGCTGATGCGCGGCCGCGACCACTACATCTCGCACGCGATGACCAAGGACGAGCTGTACGCCTTGACCCGCGACGACCTGATCGCTTTTCACCGGAGCTACTGGCGTCCCGAGAAGATGATCGTCGGCGTCTCGGGCGACGTGGATCCCGAGGCGGTCCTGGCTAAGTTGGGAAAGCACTTCTCGGAATGGAAAACCGAGGGGCCCGACGTTCCCTGGCCGCCCCCCGCGCCGACGCACGTTCCGGCCCCCGGGGTCTACTACGTGGACAAGGACATTCCCCAGGGACGGGTGTTGATCGGTCAACTCGGTTATCAGCGTCCGAACTGGGAAGACCCCGAGGTCTTCTCCTTGATGATCATGAACGACATTCTGGGCGGTGGCGGTTTCACTTCGCGCATGGTCAAGCGCATTCGTTCCGACGAGGGTCTGGCCTACAGCGCCGGTTCGGCTTTCGGCATCGGGCAGTACTGGCCCGGCGTGTTCCAGGCCTATTACCAGTCGAAGAGCGACACCGTGGCCTTCGCGGCAAAGATCGCGATGGAAGAGATCAAGCGCATCCGAACCGAGCCGGTTTCCGAGGAAGAGCTGACGGTGGCCAGGAATTCCTACATCGACGTCTTCCCGCGCCGCTTCGAGTCGGCCAGGCAGATCGTGGGCACCTTCGTTGACGACGAGTACACCGGCCGGCCGCACGACTACTGGATCAAGTATCGGGACCGCGTCCGCGCCGTGAACGCCGAGGCCGTCATGAGCGCGGCCAAGAAACACCTGCACCCGGACAACCTGGTGATGCTGATCGTCGGCAAGTGGGACGAGATCGAACCTGGCGACATCGACGGCCGGGCCTCGATGGCCGAGTTCTACGAGGGTCGGGCGACCGTGCTGCCGCTGCGCGATCCGCTCACGCTCGAGCCCATGGAGTAGGGTTTCGGCCGAAGACTAGTCGTGCCGAACGATGAAGCACCAACCGGCGACGATCATCGGAGCGCTGACTGCGAGCTTCCACCAGCTCAACGTGTCGCGGACGACCCACCCGTGGAGGAACGAGCCCAGCATGAGCCAGCCGGCGATCATCAGAACCGTGAAGATCGCTTCGGAATGAGCGCCGATCCAATCGCGTGAAGGAAGGGACAGTGCCTTTACCATGACTGTTTGACCTCACCGCCCCGTTCCTGGAGATCCGGTTCATCCCGGGGGCGGCAGCACCGAGATTCCGGTTAAATCTTCACTGTTACAGAAGATCCGATCAAACGACTCTATGATCCACAAACGTAGTGAATCCGGATAAAAACCGCCCGAATTCGACTCCTCCCGATTGGACCGTTTGGGTCACTTTTTAGGGTGGCGTTTTCGGGAACCCGTGCCCCGTCTAGACGACTCTTCCTCCTCAAACCAGTCACGGGGCCGGCGGCCGGTGCCGTCGTAGTCTCCGGCCGAGCGTGCGGGCGAGCGTGGCCCATCTCCGAAGTCCGGCCGCGAGGGTCTTGTCCCGAGCCGGCGGAATCAGGTTGCCCAGCTTCA
>Ga0255055_10000279_pt1 | contig 40300 bp, 43 predicted proteins | sample JV7_2_27_MG_FD_188633 | JGI IMG/M metagenome (GOLD analysis project Ga0255055, IMG submission 188633) | Seawater microbial communities from Jervis Inlet, British Columbia, Canada - JV7_2_27 | ecosystem: Environmental > Aquatic > Marine > Inlet | place: Canada: British Columbia | collected... | reverse complement strand
ATTGTTCCCATATACCCTGAAGTACACAGGGTCTGCAGAGCCACTCCATGAGCCCAGTGTCAGGCTGGGAACAATCTCATAATCACCCTCTTCATCAAAGTCACCTGTTGTGACAATGTAGCGTAGATAGTTAGTCAGGTATACAGTCGGCGTCCAGCTCTCTTCACCACCAGTAGCTGGGTAGCTAGGCTTACGTACTTCAAAGTCTAGGCCAGTAGCAGCACTGATATCTACTCCCATGTCTACAATAATCGCTGTGCCGATGTCGCCTATACGTGGCTTACTCATGCTGATATCTCCTCGAGCTCAATCTCAGTCACGAGGTCAAGCTGCGTCACAAACGCGGACGTCTTCTGAATTTCAGTAAGAAATCCGGACAGGTCTTCTATTTCCGTGACAAATTCGGAGACGTCTTCTATAGATTGCACAAATCTAGACGTTAGATTGAGAATCACAGCTCACTCTCCAGGTTAATGATGCTTGCAAATGCAGATGTTAGGCGAATCACCTCTCGCCAGACCAGCTGTACGAAGGACTGAATATAACCCTGGGTAGACTTAGCCAAGGGATCTACATCCCAGGTAGACACACCCTTAGTAGCAATAACCATAGGATCCAAGGCCATTATGTGCTCCTCTGTACTGTCACTGTGTCACCCACCTTGGTGATGGTCATGGTGATGGACGATCCATCTCCAACAATTTGACCAGTTGGTGTTACTTCAAGAGATGGTGTCTCATTAGCATCCAAGCCCATGATCTTCCAAATTTCTGACAGCCATACACTCTCTGAGGGAGTCAGGCCACTTACTCCTGTCTCCACTGTCTGTAGACCGGCGGAGTTAGTGGAGATAATCTGCACCTGGTTCTGATTCAGGATGCCATTCTCAACATCAAAGAAGTTGTTGTTGCTACCTGAGAGACGTACTGTATACTGACCATCCTCAAAGGTAATTGAATACCCATTGATGATTTCAATCACACGCGCGTATGTGATACCAGCTACAGAAACCTCAGTGTTATGGTTGTGAGTGTCTGGGAATGGCATTCCCTCCACGTCATCTTCCAGGTCCTTGAGGTCAAGTCTGAACTGATCAGTATCAAGTTCATACAGAGTACCTGATATAAGAGTAAGATACGATTGAGGTACACTGATAATTCTAGTTCCCCACTCTATTGAAATTGGCATGTTACTCTTCCTCTACGCGCAGCCTGTCTCTGAGCTTGGTGATTTCCTCGGCCTGCTCTTGATTTACCTTGTTCAGGTCACCGATAGTGGTTTGGATAACATTATTCTGTGTATCCTTCTCGCCATCCCACTGTATTTTCTGTGACTGCAACATGATCAGCTGGTTCTGCAGGTCAGCAATCTGTGTTTGCATAGAGTCAATCGCTGATCCGGCGGAAGCATATTGTCTTTGCAGTGTACCATAGGCAGCCTCAAGCTGTTTGCGGGTCATATCCTCAATCATGTAGCCTCCATTATTCGTCGTCACCCATCTGAATGGTAAGGGGCAAGCCATTGGCTGTGATCGTACCAGAGATAGGTGCGGTTTCATAGTATGGTGAGGATGTAGCCTTGCGTACCCAACCGGTTACATCTTGCTCGGATATAAAGTTGTATGTATCTGACACTGTGCCGGCGGTATCGGTTAGATCGTTAAACAGCTCCGTCGCTGCTGTATCGTCAGTCACCAGGTAGACACGTGCACCGGCAATTGGATCACCATCGGAATCAACAACAGCAATATCCAGGTCAACAGAGTTATTCACAACCGTGGATGATCCGGTGCTGTTAAAATAAGTCAAGCCAGATGAGTTATTGGCATCGATAGTAACGAGCCCGCCCGACTCATTATGAATTGTTGCATCGGCTGTGCCGTTAGCACCATATCCAAGAGCAACAATACCATAGAAATTATAGGTACCGGTGGAAGTGATGTGAATACCATGTCCGCTTCCACCTGAATTAAGAGTAACATTTAGCCATGTATCGCTGTCGTCACTGTCCAACAGCAGAGCGCCAGTGGCACCTGCGGTTGAGTTAGAAATGGTAATGTTCTGAAAAGTCACAGTCCCGGGGTCTATCTGTCCGCATCCATCAAATGTACTATTGATAACTGAGTGTATCAAGCTTGTAGATGTATCAGTAGGAAACGATACAGGATTGACCAAGCTCCGGAACACTACGCCATCCAGGTCAAGCACATCAATATTAGCTGACGACATATCTGTCTCAACGCCAGGACGAGCAGAGCTAATCAGGGTATCTGCGAGAATAAAGCTATTAGTGTCTGTTGAGTTTCCCTGTACAACAAGCTTAAACTTATCATCGCCAACGTCGCGGTCCTCATAAGTAATAGATGCACCAATGTCTTCAAAATACGCATCATCTGTGGCAGCTGTCGTACCAAAATTTAGTGAGCCCTGGCACCCGTAGGTGTTAGCGGTATACTCCCGAAAGATTCCATGGGCAGCACCATCTGCTTTTGACCGGTCGCCCGTTGCAAGCTCCAGCAACGTACCTGGGTCTGTGCTTTCTCCACCATAGATATCAAGACCACCGGTGCCGTAGCGAATAATATCAACGAAGCAGTTGTAGCCACCAGCAAGAGCCTTACTCAGAGTAACATAATAAGCGCCAATCTCACTCACAGATGTATCGTCAAATGATGTGTATGACCCAGACGCCACCCAAATTTCCGAGTTGGCAAATTTAGTCGCTAGGTAGTCAACGTCAATCAACATGCACTGAAACTGAACTTGAGTGATGGAGTGTTGGAACACCTCACGGTCGCTGCCAGAGTTCATCAATGCTAGTTCATTCGTGCCATCTGACAACCAAAGAGCATGTGAGCTATCAACTCCACTCTGCCATGGATTCTGAGTAGCCGTGTTGGATGTCCACACATACACAAGCTCATTACCAGCTGTGGCCAGATTAAGGCCAGTACCAGTCCAAAAGATCTGACCGGTTGCTGTGTTGACGGCCAGGGAGATAGAGGCATCACCTTCGGCATAGTCAACAATATTTCGGGTGCCTATATTGAAGTTGGTTACCTGATCGCCCTGGTCAAGCGTGGTTCGATTGTCACCAATAATTAGAGTCATTTCATCATCCTGTCATATAGTACTATAGAAAGGATTTGGTGGGCCCATGGCACACCAGAGTTCAGTACAGTAGGAACGGTTACAACCGTGTCCTCTGGGCGTCTGTAACCAATTGTGGGATTGAAGTGAGCAGACCCAAAAACATACACACAGTTTTCGGGATGTTCAAAGTCCGGCAGCCACACCGCATCCTCCACGCGTGGTTCCAAAAACACTCTAGGAGTACCCTCACATGACGCCAGTAGATCGTCATGGGTATGAAACTCCTTAAGGTTAACTCTATTTTCTTCAAGATGCCGTACACCAGACACTGGAGTCATTAGCCATTCAGTGACACCGAAGTCACGGAGGATCAAATTCCACAAGTGAGCCTCCATGATCGGTGCCATATAGCCAATTTCCCAGTGTCCAGCTACAGCAATCATATTTTACACGTCCGGCGTTCGGATAGCAGCGATTGAGCCACCACCGGTGCCGATAGTTCCAAGTGATTCGAAGGTCTTGATTGGCGAGCCACCACCGTCTCGTACACGCACCCATAGGTTTCGAGGCGCATCGTAAACAAGCGTGAACTCAAGGTAGTCAACACCCGTTGGCGTTAGCTCGTCAATGAACGAGATCATCACGCCGTTACCTGCAGTTGCATCATCGGGATGTTGAAAGTCCGTTGAGGCAATGGTGAAGGTTTCACCAGTCAGGTCGGTGTAGGCGATATAGAACTCTCGGCCATCATCCAACTCGACTCGCAGAGTCCCAGTATTTGGAATGTCTGCTTCAGTATCGCCAGTATTAACCACAACCGATGTCTCTGAAGGACCATTGAGTGTTGTTTCCAATGTCCAGTCATCAAAGGCAAAGTCATCACCGGCAGCCTTTGGACCTACAAGAACGTAGTCCTGCTGTGCTACCAGTCCTGACACCGTGAATACCACGTTGTTAGGAGGTTGCTGTTGATCGTTGTTCAGGTCGAATAGAAGATCTGAAGAACCAACGTCATCAGGATCAAACCCGATACCATATGCACCAATGATGTTGGAACCAGTTGATTGGCCCAAGAAGCATGGCGATAGTGTCCGGGATGTGATTCCGCCAGTCTGAGCGACACAGGTTGTAGATGAACCAGTGCCAGTAATGGTTGCACCCTCGGTGACGATAACACCAGATTCAAGCTGGATCCATAGACTACCTGATGTACCGCCATCGTACAGAGCAAGCAATCGCCCTGCGCCTGCAGTAACACCAGCACCCCAGGTGACTTCTTCATCCTCAGTGAAGCCAGCACCTGCCTCGGTATCATAGTCAATTTCATGAGTAATACCACGGAACAACTCACCATTCATTGTGTGAATAGTCTCGGCAGTACCACGTCGTTGAATGTACTTAGCATACTCATAAGCATCATTGATTGACTGTGCAAGAGTTTCCCACTGTGAGTAGTATGGCTTATCACCAGCACCGTTAAGAAGGTCAATCAGTTGATAGCCCTCGGTGTTGCTGATGGTCCAGCCAGCTACTGTGGTTTCATCAGTCTGGTTGTTGAGGTCGTTATTCGTGAAGATAGCGGCAGTGGAGTTACCCAAGCCCATCGTCACAGAGAACTCAGCGTATGTCTCAGACCATTCTCTAGCCTGAACACGAATTCTCTTACCATCAACATCTGCTGCTGTGTCTCGAGTCTTAACCAGACATCGCATCAGGATGTTGTTGGCTGGGTCAGCATTTAGTCCAGTGCCCCAGAACGGTGTAGCACCGTCATAGAGGGCATTGTCCTGAACAATCTGAAGTGTTGTTGTTCCAAACACAGAACCCACAACTACGAGTCCTGAGTACCACGTGTCGCCATCCGCTTGCACGATAGAACCATCGTAAAAGTATTCTGCAGCAGCGTCATCGAGATTATACGGAGCGTTCAACGTGATAATGTTATCAGTTGATCGCTCAGAAGGTGTTGAGCTTGTGATGTCAAGCAGGTCGTCGCTCCCGGCCGCTTGGTCGTCGGCGAGGTCCTGCAGCCATCTGTGCAGCTCTAGCACAGTGTATGTGTCAACCTCTGTACCCGAGTGTCGGATATCACCATTGGCTGCCACACTGAAATCTACATCTATTGTAGACATTTGTATAGCTCCTTAGTAGCCCCAGTCACGTATTACATGACCTAGGTATTTGTTAGCCCACTCTACGTGTCTGGAGGTGAATGTTTCTTTCCAGTCGCCGTACTTGCCCCGTCTAAAACTTAGTTTATGCGGGTCTCTTGACATCTCTGCCATCTTCTCGCCAGGCGGTGGTTTCAATCCAAGACCTTCAAGATACTCTTGAATCTTAGTAAACTCGCGCTCGCGATAGTCAACTACATCTTCATATTTCACTTGGTAGACACCATCTCGAATCCATCCTGTGTAGTGTGGCAGAGCTAGACCACAGTATGTGATCAGCCACAGGAGCCTCTCGTCCCACTCCATCTCAGACATGCTGGTGTTATCAGGAAACGTCAGGTCTATTGATGCAGCCGGAAGCTTGTCGTGGTAGTGGGCTAGACTTACCACAACGTCTCGCGGATCTCGACGAATGAAGAATGTGGCAGTGAAGCGCTCTTGTAGGTACTGCTCCATTGTAGGTGAATACCCAATATGCGCCCAGATGCCAGCTTGTCTCCGTCTGTCAAGTGTGTGTATCTGCTCTTCTACAGAGCGAAATTCTCCCTTTGTGCCCCCAGATTTCAGGTGATAAGTAGGTTGGGATGTTAGTCCCAAGCCAAATCCCAACATGTGGGATCCAGTTTTCGGTGCCGAAATCGAGCATACCGGTAGGTTAGTCTGCGATCTCGCCATCAACCCACTCCCGGTAGTTACTCTGTGGTACTAGTTTAGCCTGCGTGGGCTCACTAATGTTCGATACATTACGGCCAATATCATCTGCCCACTCAGCAAATTGACTAATGTTTTTATCCCAGCCTGGCATGTACTGCCTCCCCTGGTCTGGATCGTAAAAGTGCGGCGTGCCTGTCTTACCGGGCTCTGGAAGAGCCCCACTCTTGTGGCCACGCGTGCAATCAAATCCTGCTACGAGAGCATTATCTGCTCCCATGTAAAGAGCCAGCTGTACTGCTGCAGCCATGGTAGTACTATACCCAGCCCTGTCAGGTCTGGGCATAGCCGCTATCTCAAAAAACACTGCACCAGTCAGATCTACGTTGGCAGCACGCAATCTCTTCTCCATGCGATTCGGTATAAACCGAGGCATCTCAGGAGGGAGCATGCTCAGCATTACTTTAGGTGGCGTAGCATCCAGTGCTATCCAGTACGTTGGCATAAAATCATCTATCAAGTGACTATAGTATGGCAGATAGTTAATGCCAATCGACGGCATACTTCTTAGGAAATCGACTGGTATATTAAGTAAACTAGCACCAGTCCCAATGCACAGGATGTTCTCACCCTCGTGAATGTTCCTGAAGTCTTGTAGTCGCATGTTACGTCAGCAACATGATACCGTTGGCGCCCCACTGCAAGGTGTAATCACCACCATTGGTCGCCGTTGTGCCCAATACCCAGTAAGCAATCAGAAGATCTGACGCATGCGTAAAGTCATACATAATCGCATGTGACGGGGTAGCAGGAGACAACGCTCCCAGTGAGGACCAAGTTAGGTCTACAGCGTCAAACTCACCACGGTCATCTGTGTTGTTCTGAACTGTCGCCTGTGACGTAAGTGACTCACCTCCGACTGTGTATCCTGACCCGGTGCCATACTCGTCTCCAGAGACGTCGGCAAGACCAGAGTCAGCGTCAATGTCGGGGGTGTGTCCGCTTACCAAGATGACGTTAATAGTGTCACCAGCAGACCCCAAATTGAACTCACCATTCAGGATTTGTTCTTTAAAGTTGTTGTATATGTAGCCATCGCCTTCGGCCATAACTTACTCCTTAACGTCAACGCCACGCTGGGCCTTTAAAACCAGCGTTTTAACGCTTACGGTAACATTTGGGATAGGAATCCCATTATCGATAGAAAGCTCGTAGATCGCCTCTCTGATAGCCTGTAGCTGCTCTGAGACGCCACCTGGGTTGTCCACCCTGGGGTCATTTACTGCTTTCGCTTCTTGCTCTATCTGAGCATACAATTTCTCGAAGAGTTTGAGCTTTTCGAGTGAATGTCTTTCCTTCAGCTGCTTAATTAGATTCATTCTACCTCCAAGTAGTCCCAAAAGAATCCTTGCGGTACTGATGTGCAAGTGGTAGGGTGACTGAGGTTAATCATCTCTTGTCCTCGTTTTTCCAGCCACTTAGCATAGATACCCATTTGATTGCACCACCCCTTCATAGGTTTGCCCTCATGATCGGGATCGTAAAAATGTGGGCACCCTACTTTCCCCATGACATAGGGCTTCTTGCCCCTCATGGCTTTCTCACAATTGAATCCCACTAAGAAGATTCGCTTCGCTTCCATATGAGCACCAGCTACATGCGCTGCTGCTATCAAACTAGATCCATATCCCATAGCGGCTGGTTGCTTCATGTCTCTCATCTTAAACCCGACAAGACTAGGATATGGTTCTTCCTCGTCCTTTCTACGTGCCTGATCATTCGCTTGCTCGAATGTCTTCACCTTACGTTCTGGTATGAACTTTGGTAGATCGCGTGGCAATGATTGAATGACCTCAGTAGGATGCTGGTCCAGCGCAAGCCAATATGTAGGTAAGAAGCCATCCAAGAGGTCGTTGTAGATCGGCATATAGTTCAACCCGAAGGATGGTCTCGACTTAAGAAAGTCAAGGGATACGTTATCTAGGCTTGGCCCGTTACCCATGCAGATAACCTCCTCACCCTTATGGATGCCCTTAAAATCTGCGAAGTCCATGTTAAGGTACGAAAAACTTCAGTATATCTGTAAGAAAACTCAACTCGCTTGAATGTGTAAACACTAACGCTGCTGCGACAATTAGCAAGCCTCCAGTGATCCATCGCATACCAAGCGCGTTACGACGTGACTGATTAGCATTCCGAACAACGCAACCGTTGAGCTCGAGAATGGCAGCCATGATTAGTTCATTAGACACGTCTTGTGGGATGCGTCCGCCATTGTGCATTATATCTTTCACTGCGTTCAACAGTTCGCTTTGTTCTGATTCGGGAAGGGGTAGTAGATCGACGGGCATGGATGTTCCCTCTTAGTGATAGCTCTCCAGTACTGCAACGCGACGTTGCAAATCGGAGACCTGTTCCTCTAGAGAGGGTGGCAGTGGCTTGCCCATAAGCTCATAGAATCGGTCTGGTTGGGTAACGAGGTTAAGGTCTACGTTCTTGGTAATGCCCGGGACTCGGTATCTGTCCGTTATTTGCCAAAGAACCTCACGCTCGCCTTCTAGCTTCCAGTCCTTGGGAATCCAAGGTCGCTGGATGTAGGAGTTGTAATGCGCGGTAATAAGCGGGTGCTTATGCCAATCGTATTCTAGGGCCGGCGCAACGGCGTGGTCCCAGAATGTCGCACGTGTGTAAATCCACGGTACTACACCGAAGAGTTGCTGAACCTTTTGCGTGTGCTGGATCAGGTCTTCGGTAAACTGCCAATAGCTTGACAGCTCTTTCCGTTCAACATCAATAACGATAAAATCTACTGGATGGTCCCCCACGACCTCTCTGAACCACTCAGCTTGTTCTGTGGGTTTGCGGTCCTTGGATCGGTAAAACTCATAGGCACCGAGATACATTCCGGCATCGGAAATCTTCTTCGCATTGGTATCCCATGTGGGATCCTGGTATTTTGGGTTAGAAAGCCACCAGAACCACTCGCATGCCTTAGCGTATACCCCAACTACACCGCTATCTTTAATCTTTTGAGCGTCGAGCTCTAGCTGGTAGCGGGAGACATCCAGTACTCTATCGTAATCATTCGGGTTTATCTTCGCCATCTGGTTCTTCCTCGGGGAAGTGTCTACCAGTAACGTCTTGGAAGTCCTGCACAAATCCAATAAACGGTGGTGGGAGACGATCCAGTTTGAATTGAGGATTGACCAGGCGCTGCCAGATGAGGTCAACTTGGTATGGTGAAAGAGTGAAATTGCCCTCTTTCTCTACATCCAGGTCGGACACACGTCCGGCGAGTTTGAACCATTTTGCAGACTCAGTGAGAGCTACTCCGCCTTCCGGCATCCAGTTCACCAATAGCTCCAGCCAATGCTTGTCATGGACAAAGACTTCGTCCTCGTTGGCAAGGCTACTGAAGAACCCAAAGAGCCCTTCCTTGTCGTCACGATCCACATACCCCTTGAGTATATTCAAAGGGAGAGTTAGTGTATCGCGGGTCAATCGTTTCTTAAGTTTTAGTTGTGTTGACATACTTAGCCTCCTGGGTAAAGTATAGCACTAAGCATCCGTAGATGCAAGCGTTTATGAGAATACCTGTACTTCCAAAACATCAGCTCCACCAGCGCCCCCTCCAGTGAGAGATGTAGATGTACCACTATCGTCTATGAAGAAAATGTCGTCACTGTTCATGTGTACTCGCCCATACCCTGAGCCTGGCGTACCGGGAACAGTCACGTCCTCCATATCAAAATAGGTGTGGAAAGTTGTGTCGTTCATGTTGATAATGTCAAGGCCGGCATCAATATTGAATAGATACTGATCAGTATCTCCAGACACCACAAAGTCAATATCATTCATACCGACGTTAAAGGTGATTTCATCAGTGGCTATGTGAGCCAGGCTAATGGACGTACTACCGGTATCATTCATATAGCCATAGAAATGGAACTCTGCCGCTGATGAACTAACAACACTTTGGAAATCGGCTCCATAGAAAGCTGCGTCTAGTGGGCCCTCCCAGCTGGTTATGTCAGCATCAAAACGCATATTGGTTGAGAGAATTGAATAGCCTGCGGCGGGCATAGCCAGTGATGCCAAAAAGGTTAGCCCCTGTGCCTCGGTAGTATCTCCAAGCGACATCTCAGCCCAGGCGTCAATGCCTGTATCCCATGTGCGATCATCTTGAATGTGGAGTCGAACCTCATTGTATGGAACTGCACTTGCACCTATCATGACTACGTTCGAGACACCGGCAACCTTAAATAGATTGCTTTCGGCATTGCCCTCAATACGAAAGTCTACAGAACCAGCCTGCTCATTAAAGACCGCTGCGCCATCAGCACCTAGGTAAATATCTGCTGTTGCAATCGCATCGTTACCAATAATCACGTGATCAGCCACTTCTTCAGGATATAGGAAGCCGCCAGTGTCGTCAATCCATTGACCACTGCCACTATGGCTGTGACTGTCATAAGCTGTTTTGAATGCCGCAATGTCTACTGTATCTACTAGGCCACTAACTGTAATGTTTCCAGTAACATCGAAGGCCGTCGCATCGGACTTAAATCTCTCAACCTCAGAGCCCTTAGAGCCACTGAGAAACGAGAAAGACCCTGACTGCAAATAAACATAGCCTGCCGATGGTCCAACAGCCGACTTCAACCATGTAGTAGCGTTGATATAGTTCTCTGTGTCACCACTTCCAACACCCCAGTATATGGTGCTTGCACCAGCATCTAGAGTTATTGCCTTAGTTGATCCGGCGTCGGTATAGAGAATAAGATCTGCACTAGAATACAGCTTAGCATCAGTTGTCTCTCCAGCTAGCAAAAAGTATCCTGTATGTGGATCTGAAACACTAACGTGTGCAGTAATAAGAGCATCGATGGCATTATCAATACTCTGCCCATCAACAATCTCTGCAGTAATAATGGCCTCTACCTCTGTAGCTGTTGTATTGGCGTCGATAAGGGTATCCATCGAGTCAATCTTGTCAAAGGCAGCGTTTTGTGATGGAGCTTGGGTAGTTTCTCCATCCCATGCAGTACCGTATGGGGTATCATCTATCGCAGCAGTACCAGCCTGTGTCAAATCATATTCTGTGCCACCATCGTTCTTGAAGTACAGAATACCGTCAGATGCCTTCACATATACAGCTCCAAAGCCAGTCCCAGGTTCACCAGTAGTTGGGAGACCAGCTGTGCTTAGCTCTTCAAGCTCTATCCAGTTCTGGATCTGTACAATATCAGTACCGGCAGCCTGGCTTAGGAATCCGCCAGACTCAGTCCATTCAGCAGACCCACCTTGAACGGTAAGATCATACTCTGTGCCACCATCGTTCTTGAAGTACAGCTTGCCATTATTCATGGCATAGACTGCACCCTGACCTGATACTGGAATCCCAGTGCTAGGCAAACCCGTTTTCTCAGTAAGTAGCAGTACACCTTCGTTGAGGTCAACACTAAAGACAGGAGCGTCTAGGCGATTACGTACAGTGAAGAATAGGGTGTTGTCAGCACTTGTCGATGACAGTCGCCCTACATAGACAGTATCATTTGCTTCATCCACCATAAACGAGCCAGCAGTTCGGCCAGTGCCTGCCTCGAACACTTCAAAGAAACCTGATGGAGTACCAGTTCCTATACCAACACGATCTTCGCCACCATCAACGAAGAGCATATAGGCGTTACCATCGCTCTGAACCTGAAAATCAGTGTCTATAGACTCATAGTTAAAGACAGTGAATGTCTCTTCTATGGCCAAGACATTACGTGAGTAGTCCTGGTCGGATATAGACAAAACGAACCCAAAGCCAGCACCAACTGGGCCAGTGGTACCTCCCAAATCCATGTGAGCCCACTGCCCATTAGCGCTAGGAGGGCTGTTCTCAACAAATATATGAATATCCTGATCATCAGCTGCGCTAATGTTCAGGTCGCCCGATGAGGTTGTAATTTCCTGCGTACCAGTGAATGTCAGGTCGCCATCTAGCTGTCTGCTACCATCAGCAAGAAAGTAAGCCGTATGAGGATCAGTGACACCAACGTGTGCAGTAATCAAAGCATCAATGGCGTTATCGATACTCTGCCCGTCGACAATCTCGGCCGTAATCACTGCCTCTACCTCTGTGACAGTAGTGTTGGCATCAATCAAAGTATCCATCGCATTGATCTTATCAAAAGCGGCGTTTTGCGATGGCGCTTGAGTAGTTTCCCCATCCCATGCAGTCCCATATGGAGTGTCGTCTACAGAGCCACTACCACCAGTCTCGGTTAGATCGTACTCTGTACCGCCATCATTCTTGAAATAGATGATGCCGTCTGTCTTAACATAGATAGCACCAAATCCCGATCCCGGGAATCCAGTCGTAGGTGGTGATGCTGTCTCGGCAAACTCTAGCCATGTTGAGATCTGTACCACATCGAGGCCGGCGTCGATTCGGAATACTTCGCCATTGTCACCATAGACTCTGAAGTCAATGTTGCCACTATCCTTATTGATAGCAATGTCAGTAGGAGCAAACTGTGCAAGGTTGAAAGCGCTTGTTGTACCAAACCCAGCTGTGTCAGTCCCAGCATCAATACGAATCATGTGATCGTAGGTGTCGCTCTTGAAATACATGTCGATGTCAAGCTTGCTATCGTTAAAGAAGATGTTTCCAACACCCGCAGATGAGGACTGTACCTTCCACATATTATCAAGAACGCCACGTCCGGAACCCTTATCAACATAGTTCATCCGGAAGTAGTCATCCACCATTTGGAAGTCAAAACCATGACCCAAAGAGTTCTTCATCATGAACTTAACATGATTCTGTCCTGAGTCAAACGGCTCCATCATCAAGATGGGATCTTTATTGCCTCTCAATAGCACAAGAGGGCTATCAGCAGTAGGACCACTAGCGCCACCAGCAGAAATAACAACACGGTCACTCCCTGCATCAACAAAGAACAGGTATGTGCTGGTATTACCAGTAGTACCTTCTATTCGGAAGTCTACATCGGCACCCTGCTCGTTAAATGTCGCCTGGCCCGTGCCATAGAGTATGATGTCGGAGTTCCCTACTGTCGTACCACCAAACAAGACATCATCGGCTGCAACCGTTGGGTATATGACGTTAGTTCCATCAGTCCACCCGCCACCACCGCCGCCACCAGATGTTAGATCGTATTCGGTACCACCGTCATCTTTGTAATACAGAATGCTATCTGAAGCCTTGACATAGATGGCACCAAAGCCTGTCCCGGGCTCACCAGTAGTTGGTAGGCTGGCGGTATCCAGTTCTTCAACCTCCATCCAGTTCAGCACCTGAACTATGTTAGTGGTTGTTGTTTGGCTGAGAAACTGACCTGTCTGTAGCCATTCGCCACTTTGAGTAAGATCGAATTCAACGCCACCGTCGTTCTTGGAATATACCTTGCCGTCGGTTTTAAAATATATAGCTCCCCAACCAGTACCGGGCTCACCCGTACCAGGCTGGCCACCCAACTCCTCGAGCTCCATATGGTTCTGAATCTGTACAATATCTGTTCCAGTATTCTGCGTCAGGAATCCACCTGACTCTGACCACTCGGATGTAGATGAGCCAATCTCTACTCCCTTGTAGTACACTTTGTCGAGGGAGGCATCAATAAAGAACAAGGAATCGTAAGTATCGCCATCTACACGGAAATCGAGGTCCCGATTCTGTGGGTTAATCCAGAAGTGTCCTGGAGTTGCATAACCCTCGATTCGGTATATTTCTTCATCGGCCGCATCGATCTGATCTTCTGATGAAAATATAAATCCTCCCTTTTCATCGACGCCGACCTCCTCCATGCCAAAGGAGTAGGCACCGCGATCATTAGTACCACGCATAGCAACCCAAGCATGACCATTCAAAGTATCTACCTTAAACTCCATTGGTCCCATGCCTGAGTCTGTCAAGAAGTCTGAAAAATGGAAGAAGGCAAAAGTTTCATTCTCGTTAGTACCTATTCCATATGAGCTTAGCTTCAAGCCAGAGGATCGGTTTGCGATGGCGCCACTATATTCATCTTCGTCACCTACAATAGTTACCATATCCAGAATGGCCAGTTTAGTGTCCAGAACAGTGGCAATGTTATCTGAGCCAGTTATGAAACGAGTGGCAGCCATCTTGGCAGTATCATTCCACCTAGTTGCAAGTATCGAAGCGACACCACCAGTCTCAACCGGTACTTGATAAGGGTTAGATACCCATCGAATTGAGGCATCATCCTCAAATGATTGTTGGGCTTCCGGATACAAAATTATTCCAAGAGAGTTCAGCTCAGACTTACCAAAGACAGCAGTACCAGTAGTGTCAATATATCCTTCAGTAGTTGTGCCACCACGAAACAGCAACGTCCCTGCAGACTTATCCCAAAGAACATTAGCTTTAGCTGCGGTGTTGTCACCTATGATTAGGTCACCAGCGCCAAGACTCTCAGAATTATAGGTTTGATCAATGTGAAGAACGGCCATGGAAGTCGTGCCAGCTGCAGACACATCTTGGCCAAATCGAGAGATGTCCTCTTCCAAGAGGACGTGATCGGTGATCGTTGTCCACGGAGCACCAGCGTGTGTAAAGATTGACATGGACGGAGATGCGCCACTCAAGAGACGAATGCCACCATCTCCGGACTGCTTATAGTTCACTACCGCCGCACCCGCTGCCCACGTTGGATTGTTGTTTGCTGTGTATGCTGCTTCTTTGTCTCGAGTCACTGTATATGTAGGGGCTGAGCCAATATTGGTCACTTCCAGCCACTCATCATCAGTACCCTCTTTAATGCGCAGCATATCACCGACGGCAAACGTTGTGTTGCCCACAATGGTCAGTGTTGAGGCATCTAGGGCTGTCATGTCTACGGCAAGCTCGTCGGCATCCAGCACCATCAGGTCGCCACCAACGGCGGATACTTCATCAGCTACAAATACCGTTGCCTGCAGGCTGCCACGTAGAGTGATGCGATTAAATTCAGCATCTCCCGCGGTATCAATACTAAAGCCGGATATACCCGCAACGTATGTAGACGAGGAGATACCACTCGAGTCAAGAATGATGTTTCCACCACCCGCTTTCAGAGTACCGTCTGTGTCAATGTATAGTTCAGTTGGAATACCGGTAGTACCACCATCACGGAAGAGTAGTTGACCGGTGCTTTGATCCCATAGAATATTGGCGCCGGAGTGGTCACCAATGAATATATCTCCAGCACCAAACGCTTCAGAGTCCCACGTCTGGTCGTTGGAGAAAATGCGCATGCTGGTACCAGCGACTGTATCGATGTCATCGCCAATGAAGAAATCACCGTCGTCTTGGATCCACAGAGTCAATTGTGAGCCGTTATAGAACTTCAGATCGATATCACTGAGCGTCAGCGTGTCACCGTCATACAGGAACGAGCTGCCCACCGAAACCTTGTAAACATAGTCGGTATCTAGACCGGCCCAGAACCCGTTGCCACCGTAGACATCAGTGCCAATACCAATCCATGGTCTGGCGCCTGCATGCAGGGTAGTATTTCCGGCATCGGAAACCAATGCATTGCTAGTGATGTCCCAGCCACCAATTGTACCCTTTTCGGAGATAAGCTCTCCATACTTCGTAACGGCAAAGGGCGCCGCATGTGGAAGGACATTACCAATCCACAGTCGGTACTCAGTGTCATCTTCAGGGCTTGCTGGGTCGTCCGGAGAACCAAAGGCTGACAGCTTAACAATGTCATTGCCGCTACCCAGTGCAATCTCACCGGTCGGTAGGATGCGGATACCAGTATTGGAAATAACACCAGTGCTCTCGTTAACTATCCACCCAGCACGCGTGAGTGAGTCTGACCCCACGAGCTCGTCGGGCAATACAAAGGACAAGTGCTCTCGAGAAATACCGCCCTTCTTAACTCGGAGACCAAAGCTGGAATTCTCAATTGTGACATTGTCCGGAACCACAGTGGAGCCACGTGTGCTTGTTATGCCACCAGAGCCCACCAGAATAACCACCGGACGTCCATCATTACGCCACGAGATCTGCACCACAGATCCGGTAGAGATAGAGTCAACGCTGCCCACAACCTCAACGTGACGCACAATAGATGCGGAATTCTCAAGACGAATGTCCACACGGTCGCCATCAATACCATAGACAATCGCCTCGGTAGGGCGCTTGTCCTTGATTTGATCAAGAACATCGATTACGGTATTGGGGATGTTAGTATCAACTGGCATCGCGTCCCTCAATCTGCATATCAAATACAGCACTGTTGCTGTTAATCATCATCCGGAACGAGATCGAATCTACAGACAGATCGTGAACTCCCTCTGCAGTACGCGCACGGATGATGTCATTCGTTTCTACACGTGGGTCAGCCGCACCCACAAAGCCATGAATATCAACTGACGCATGTGAGTCCTCTAGAATAAACGTTGCTTCCGTCTCTGTCTCCCACAGATCATTAGCCTCTGTGGCGTTCACCAAGAAGAACAAGTTACCTTCCTCTTGGAAGCTGCTCCAGTCCACTACTTCAGCAATCTCGGCACCTTCAGCGCGTACCCTGTTAACCAGAGCACTGTCACTCGACGACCGACCAGCCTCAACTGTCAAATCGGTGAGCTCATACTCAGGGTCGCCCGATGTACGCACTCGCTCCATGTAGATCCCACCTGTTGAAGTATCCTGATAAACTATCTTCTTAGGTCCAATCAGTCCGCTCAAGAGCTGGGCGCCACGATATCCCAAGTCTAGTACGAAGTTATCAGTCCGAATATCTAGCTCAGACCAGTCAATATTAGCAATAGTACCATTGAAATTGTAGGAGTACATTCCCATTGCTTCACCGGTCTCAATCTCGTCATTGTGAAAAGTCACAAGATGCTTATCATTCAGCCACGTACTAAACGAGCCCTCTTGTACAGACATCGTTATCGTACCTTGAGGCACTGAGTACCAAATAGGCCACCGCTCTACAGTCACTGCTTCTTGTTCTCCAGCCCGCAAGATCTGCAGCTCAACACCCAAGAAGGATGCAAAGTTTTTGTACACTAGTTTATAGTACTGCGTAGCTGTAGCCAAATCGGCTACATCAGCACGCACAATGATTCCGATCTCGGAAAGTGAGGCAGTATCGCCCGGGTGATCGAACTTAACAATACTGTGTCGGCGATCACCAGAAATCCATTCTGCAGTGGCATCAGTTGTACCAGTAGCCCAGTCGCCACTGTAGCTCTTCCCCGCAGAGAACTCCATCACGCCAGACTTGGCACAAAGCTCTTTGGCCATATCCTCTAGGCGCATATCAACTTCACCAGAGAAGTAGCGTATCTCTTGGCATGCCACAGACAAATCAGAGTAAATACTCACATGCCCAGCACCATGCGCAGTAGCTGTTGTGTCCTGAGTGCCACGTGCCTCTATTGTAAGAGATGGGTAGATCTCAAAGACTGTTCCTTCACCAATGGCACCATATGGGTTGCGCATTACAAAGACTCTACTCAAATCCTCATCAACCCAGTTGCCATGCGCTGGGTCATCAATGTGGTCAGCGGCATTGTCGGGTGGTAGATAGGTTCTGCTTGGCACCCACTGGTCTGGCGCAATGTGGTCATAGTCAGATATCTGGTATACCGTACCTTTGCCAGGCCCGTCGCCAACCACCAGAGCCATACCGTCATAGTAATTTTTAGGCACGGCATTAGGTCCATGCCCATCAATGTAGATCTCATACCCCTCGCTTGGAGTATTTCCGATACCGTAAATCTCAAATGGCATCATGGTGTCACGGTCGAAATACCACTGCCAATTGTCCCACTTATGATTAGCGCCCCAACCCAACCACACACCAGTTGTAGCAGATACAGTATCGTCTAGTTTCACATGATAGAAATTAGACGTGTCGTGTCCCCAGTTACCATATGTATAGCCATAACCATAGGTATCGCTAACGTAATGAAATGGAATGGTTGTGATGCATATAAAGAATCCTTTACCGCTTCGACGATATGCATCATGCAGCCACCGCATTGGTTCAGGTACATTACTAAAGTCAAACTCTACCCAGTCGTAGCTTGTTGGCACTGTATGTCCGGCCACTGGAGCAGAGCAGTGTGTCACAATTGGAGCACCATGTCGTCCTACGCCAACAATAAAGTTGCCACCATTGTCAAAGTCGTCGTTCACAATAAGAGCATATAGAGGAAAGCTTGGGAGACCTTCACGTCTCACTACAATGCGTGCACGGTCAATTCTCTCATCACCATACGGTCCCAGAAAGGCCTGGCTGGTAAGTAGGTTATAGTTCGCGTTGTTAGCTAGGACAATACTACCAGCATTACCAGGCACCCAGTCAATGTGGTGAATCTTAATATCGTTCCAGTCTGGGTTATCATGCTCAGCAGCCAGATGAGTCTCACCAGGCGCCCAGTTCATCTCGCCAGGATACACATCGGCCGTCTGCTTGCCGTTATAATCAATAATCTCCGAGTCCACGATGACCGTTTCCGATGTCGGAAACATACTTACCGCCTCCACCGGTATAACGGTTGACGTACTCGTAAATCCAGGAGTGTCTGAGTAGGCTGACATGTTAAGGATAGCGAGAGCACCACGTCCACGCTGGTCTCGGAACCAAGGCTCTGAAAACAGCCCAGATGAGTACTCAGGATCGTAGCGGATATCAAACTTCTCTGACCATAGTACTTCACTCGAGTATGTTGGAGCCACGTACGTAGTTGCTACATTAACCTTAATATGCCCCTCGTTGAAGCTCAGCATCAACCAGTTCCACACATTCTTAGAGTATGAGTATGCCTCTGAGTACACCTTGTACCATACGCTATCCTTGACTGTGTATAGGCCGATGCCTTCAGCGTCATTGTGTTCTTCAGGACCGATCATAGCAAAGATGCCGTTGTCACCGAACTCTTCGTCAGTAATATCCCCAGAGTCCTTTTCCAAACGCTCTGCGGCCTGACCACGACTCTCCCGGTAATAATTCAAGCCGACACCAAATCGTCCGTGCATCTTGTGAGGAGGTAGCTCATTTTCAGGCACCCAGAACTTACCGACAGTTTGACCATTTCGAGACGCCTTCGCAGTCGTATACAAAATCCCCTGTTCATTGAGACGATCCAACCGGATTGGATCTCCACTGCCCTCCAGAGCATCCTCGTCAAAGTCCTCATCCGTGCTCCATAAGCCTGAGACTCTAATCACCTCAGACAGCACAGCAGGGTTAGCAGCTAGCTTAGCTTGTGACCAATAATCATAAAAGGCATCCGACGTCCACTGTGCCAGGCGCTTACTACCATTACCACGTCCCACCATTGTGCGAGAGTTTCCGGCGTCGAAAAAGTCTCGAGACAGAGCATCGACTCCAAACACGCCCATCTGGGCCCATTCCCATACTCCAGTGTCATCTTCAAGCCCTACATCAACTGTCACCTTACTGTTCTTTCGAATAGCATCGTGGTCAGCTGATGAACTCAACTGAGAGGTAATACCCAGCGAGCTGGATTTACGTTGCTGTACAGTGAAATTAACCACGTCTCTAGTGGCATACAAATTGTCAAAGTTCTCATACCCTACAAGAGTAGTGGCCGGTGCCTTGGAATGGTCATCCCATCCCAGGTACCACAGGTACCCATGTGAATAAACAAGCTTGCCGGAACGCTCGTCCTGTAGTGAATCAGAGTTTCCAATATACATGTCGCGACCAATGGAGAAGTTGCCATCGCCGTACATGTACATCTCCATTTCGATGTCAGAGCCACGCTTCAAGCGACCCGTTACCCAAATCTGGTCATTGATGATTTCAGCCCCACCTAGTTTCATATACGATGTATCATCGAGAACATCAATAGGTAAAATGTGTGTTCCATCACTCCAGTCACCTAGTTGATACGCGCCTAGTGACCAAAGCTGTTGCATCTTAAACATTAGAGGGCGCCCATATTCATTGTCGCTGGTAAAGATGTAATTGTAGGCACCCAATTGCACGGCATCAAATCGGAGTGCGTGCGCCATATCACCATACACACCACCTCGAAACTCATGGAAGTATGTAGTACTACCATCGATTCGCCAGTACTGGATAATGGCCTGGTTGATACTACGTGTATCTGTGTATGGGAAGAACTGTACAAAGAACTCGTCCTCATCTACAGGCGCAATAGCCATACCCTGGTGTTCAGCAATGCTGTACTCGCCAGGACCGCCACCAATAGTGAAATCATCAGTACGGATAGCATCTAGCTGCTGTGGATTAGAGAGTGTTCCAGCATCCGTATCAAAGATCATTCGCACAAATTGATCCTCGCCACCATAGTTCTTCAACGCAATAATTTGAGCATTGCCGTTAACATCCACACAACCCGGGCGACAATCAGCAAATACCCCCGCCGGTGAGCCCTCCCATGATGGCCATGGCACAGTGGTCGGATCTGGAATGTATTGGTACATTAGAAAGCTAGAGCTCTGGTCTATCGCTACGCGAAAGATACCGCGGCCCTTACTAAGGCTGCACGAGTCGAAGTATAGTCCCTCATCTAGGTCTGGTGCACCCAACCCAGACTGGGGATCAAACTTCTCAAAGAGCAATCGCTCATCTCGAAACGTGAAGCGTGTACCTACACGCCGTACGCTATCGACAAGGCTCATGTAGTCGTTAGGAACATCTCTCATTATGCCACCGTCATGATCGGAATACTTCCGGCTAGAGTGAGTGTGTCCATTACAATAACTTGCGGAACACCATCCATATGCACTGATGCAGCCAAGTACAACTCTTGTAGCTGTACTGGTCTAGAAGGAAATGCGTGCACTGGTGTGCTTGCAAGCTCAAGCGTAGCCATCTCAACACTCACAGCTCCAGCAATGTCAGTTAGGGTTTCAAGTGACGATTCCAATTCCAGCGTCGCTAGTGGCACAAGGGCGCCACCACCTTGATCAACCACGAAACGGATTGACACACGGAACTCATTGGTACCAGCATCCCACATAGGATGGAAGCTGGTCTCTCCATGAGGACCCATGGCATACACAGTCGACGCCACATTGTAGTGATCGATAAACGGCAGTGCTGTTCTCTTCTCAAGAGAGGCACGCATATCATCGATATCTCCCCATCCAGTATCATCTGGAGTGACTGGCGCAATCAAATCACCAGTCCATTCCAGAGTCACGCCTGGTCCATAGGTAACATCAGACGCACCAGAGAGCGTTAGACGCTCTGTGGCAGGCTTGCTCCGGATAGGTCCAAAGGCCAGGTGAGGAGCTCTATACTTTAGTGTATCAAAGGTCACGTAGTTATTCATTGTTATCCCTTGTATCCTGACGTAGCCATGAGTGTATTGATGTCTCGAATTAGCCGTTGTGTACCACTTGAATCAACGTTATCTACTGCATCGGCTAGATGTCGCAATGCGTTAATCTTGTGGAGCCCCATCTTGTCCAGGGCACCGGCGGCTCCCTCAAGAGCAACAAGAATGTTCTGCACAGTATCGTGCTTGCTGATCTCAGTAATTGAGCCTTCGATTGGCTTGATGATATCCTCGTACAATATGAGCATGTCATCATTGTATTCCTTCTGAGCTGCGGCTGACGCAGCCTGAATACCCAGAGCCTTCTCGGCCAGGTCCATCTGAGCCACAGCATACTCACGTTGTTTCTCAATCTGCTCATTCTGGAGCTCATGAAGCGCTTCAGAAAGCTCAATGCGTCGCTCGAGATCTTCCCGGTTCATTTCGTACAGAGTCTCACGACGCTCAACGTTCATGTTGTACTGTTCATCGTCGAGAGTCATGATAGTCTCGGCGTACTCGCGTCGCTTCTCAAACTGCTCGTCTTCACGAGCCCACATCTCTTCTTGCTGTTCACGATTTCTTTCTGTCTGTTCATCTTGAACATTGGTTGTGGCTACAAAGCGCTCTCGCTGACGAACCATCTGGCGTCGCTCACGACCAGAAGACATCCGGATTCCTTCATCCAGGTCTTCAAGTGCAAATGCTGTTGACATACCACGCAGTTGGTCTTGATACTGTCGGTTCTCCATTGTGAACTGTCGAGACAGATCCATTCCAGATCTCTGGAACCCGAACTGCCATCTTTGTTGTTCTTGCGACACGTCCATACGCTGGCGGGTCAGACCCTCCTGGCGTTGACCAAACTGATTGCCGACATCCATACTTTCCAGTGAGAATTGCGCAGCAGCTTGCTGTCCCTGCCACTGCAGTCCTCTCATTCTATCTTGGATGCCCCACAATGAGCCAGCTGTTGGGTTGCGCCAGTCACCACCACCGTACTGGAACTGACGCTGCATCTGAATCTTCTGGAATCCAATACCAATACCAGCTTGCTGAAGTCCGGACATTCTGTTGGCATGAGCCCGCTGATAGTCCTGTAGTCCAGCTGTAGGGTCGGCACCGAAGAAATTGGCCATAGTCTCGCTAGTGCCGAGACCCAATAGTCCAGCTCGCATACCAGCGCCACCGCCACCGGCAGCCTTAAATGTATCGACAAACCCAGACAGATTTTGGAAGGCAGGAAGATCTGCCATAGCACCTGCTGCCATCCCGCTACCGTACTCATTCGCTACTTGGTCAAGGTTTAGCATGCCCTGCATGAGATTGGTCTGGTATGTGGCACGACCAGAAATATCAGTCAGTGCCATACCAGGGTCAAGCATACCTGTATTGGCGGCAAAGGACATAGCGCCCAGGCCACCACCAGCAATTTGATTAACAATGTCAGCCTGTCCAGCACCCAGGTTGGATAGTGACTCGGTTGCGGCGCCACCATATTGTTGCAAAGCACTAGGTGAGAAGTACGGCGCAATACCAGACATCATGCTGGCACCCTGTTGCATTTGGTTCATGGTGATCTCGCCGCTATCAACACGCATAGACTGCATGCCCTGAATATTTAGGGCTCGTTGTGCACCTACACCTGCGGATACAAGACCTGCGTATCCACCAAAGCCAATCTGAGCTTGTTGTCCTGTACCAAACATGCCCATTTGCTCACGAAGATCAGCTTTACCAATATCACCTCGACTGACAAATTGACGGAACTGTCCTGCACGCCCAGCACGTGTTTGTGCTTGTTCATCAGCTTGAGCCCGGGCAGTAATATCCATACCACCATATTGAAGCATGGATTGGTCGAAACCTCGCTGTCCAGGATCAAAGCCCAGCATGCTAGCAAAACCACCCGAAGCAGATGCGGCACCCTCAAGCGAGTAACCTTCTGTTTGCTGCATTTTATTCAGCATGGTCATGACAGCTTGGTTGCGCTGATTAAAACCACGTTCGCCTGTTGCTTGGTACGCTGCTCCCAATAGAGGAGTAACATCATCTGGACCCAAGTTCATTGCAAGCCCTGCCTGTGTTACATCAGCTCGAGTTGCAATCCCTCCGCCCTGCGCTTGTCTACCATATGTCTTGCTTAGCAGACCACCATATGTAGTGCCAAGCATTGGCATGTCCATGAGCTGACCAAGTCGTTCGGCATATACGTCACCTTGTCCCAGCGCGCCAGCAACAGTGCTGCCGATAGCAGCGCCACCTATGGCACCCATTCGTGCGACTGACTGACCAGCTTGTCCAAGCATATCCATAGTGGACATCTGTTGGCCATAAACAGTTTCGTACAAACCCTTACCGATACCCATGGCTGCGGAAGCTACACCCAGACCAGCAAGAACTGGGGTTGCCCTGGTCAGTAAGCCACCCATTCTCGCAATGCCGCCAGTGGATGGCCCCAGACCACTCAATACATTACCCATGATGCTAGCACTTAGTCCGGCACCACCAAATACACTTAGGCCTGCAGTGGCTTCGCCCATGCCAGGTGCTTGTAGAAATTGTGAAGAGAGTTGAGCGCCACCACCAAATAGACTATAGGCCCCTTCACCCAATGCGTATTGTGCACGCGCACGTGAGGCTGTTAGAGTGGCCGCTCCACCTTGAGGAACCTGACCTGTTAGCAAAGGCTCCATACCAGCTTGGGTTTGTGCAAATTGGTCCATGGCTCGCATGGTAGGTGCGCCAGTGTATGACCAGAATCGTCTGGCGATATATGCACCATACATGGCACCACCAAGTTGACCTTGCCATGCACCACGACGACCGCCACCACCTCCACCGCCGCCACCCAATGGTCCGCCGGGTACATACCCACTGCCACCAGCGCCAGCTACCTGCCAGGCTGAGTACGCTCCAGGTTGACCACCAGCTCCCGGTGCTGCTTGCGAGGCATATGTGAGACCACTGGTTGCTACCGCGTTCCATCCACCAGCTGCCGCCACAGCTGTCTGAGCTGCTGTCTGTCTTTCAGGACCAAAGTCTCCAGCTGCTGATCGCTTCAAATCTTCAAATGTTTGTCTGGTTGCACCACCGGAGATAGCCCCTGCGTCTTGTACGCCTTGGGCTCGTCCCACCTCATCAATAGAGTTATAAATGAGCTTGTTGGCTACAGTCCTAGCACGACCCTTCATGTCGCGTAGATCTGCGTCCATTTTAGCGTCACCACCAGCAAGACGCTTGGCTTCCTCGTCCATCTTATCCAGATAGCCATTGGCTGCCTCGTGCATCATTCGTTGCACGTTGGCCAGTGCCATCTTAGGATCCATATTCTGGAACTGTTCCATGCCCTTTGTAAATGCACCACCTACAGCACCAGATACACCTTGTAGGTGTTGTGGTGAAAGCAACTGCTCACCGCTAGGGTTAACAAATTGATTGATCCTCATTCCACCAGGACGTTCAATAAGAGCTGCAGTGCCAAGTGTAGGATGCTCAAGAGGCACACCACGCAGGTTGGCAATACCCGCACCTACACGCTGAGTAGTTGTTGCCCACGGTTCACTAAGTTGACCCTCGTGCGGTCGTGCTCGTGAGCCATAGTCACCTAGTCGGTGTCCGCCCGCGGGCATGGCATGTGCCTGAGCCACTGTTTCACTACCCATGGCAGTATAATCTGTGTAGGGTTGATCCAGTGCACGCCCGCCAATACCTGTTCGTAGACCATTAACTAATCGTACGACAGCAGAACCCGGGTCAATTCTAGCTGATGCGCCAGGCATGATATTACTTCGAAGATTGTTGACCATGTCCTGTGGAGTCATGCCAGGAGAACTAGCGCCTATACGACTTTGATCGACTCGTGCCGGCGGCCGGGATGGATCATAAATTGATGCCTCTTGTGCAAATAGCTGACCGACTGGACCTTGTTCCACTCGGCCTTCTCCCATACCTAGCCTGTGCGCTGTAACTCCACCAGAGGCAGCACCTTCCATAACAGACCGTTGCACCATACGGCCCCATTCACGCTGACCAACCTGTCGTGAGTAGACATCCCCTATTCCTGGTGTCTCAATTTGTGCATATGCTCCACCAATTGCACCGCTCTTGGCGTGACCCAGTGCACGTTCATAATCTGGCGTCCATGACCTACTATACCCCTCGCCTGAACTGGGATCGAATCCGGGCATTCTACCCTGAAAGACTGTCATCATTGGGGATGCAGGTTCTGCAGTTATACGCGCAGGGGGAATAAGACCTTGATCAGCAAAAGAAGAATTAACACCTACCTTATTTAGTTCACGATCTAGGTGCTCTAGACGCTCAGCTTCTTCGCGATTTATACGCTCTTCTTCATTGGTTGGTCGTGTAGGATTGGGATTATATCCTGTCATAGGATTGTCCTAGGGGAAGTTACAGGGGGAGGGAGGCGGCTCCCCCTGTGGGGTTAAACAGGTGGCTTGCTAAGATCAGAGATCAAAACGAGCTCCTGGAAACCTTCTTTTATCCATGGGCGAATGTATCGTTCCCAGAATGCCGGGCGATCCAGTAATCCGCCCGAGAAAGCCGGTACACCCAGCTTCTCTTCTAGTCGAACCAGCATGATGTAGTGGTTGAGAAATGTGTCGTCGGTCTTCTCCTCAAGAATGTAATCCTTGAGGTAGTCCTCCAATTCCCTAAATTTCTCAGTTAGTCCTTCTTCTGGTTCTCCCGGCTCAGTGGGTTTTTTGGGCCCCACCCTGGAACGTGTTCGGCGATTTTGTCAGCGATCTCAGATACCATCTCCATCGGCATTTTCTTAATTCGTTCTTCATTCACCGATGTCGTTGACTTCTCTGAGATAAAGGGCTTTCCGCCGTCGGAAACTGGCTTATCAGGATCCAAGGGGATGTTAGTTCCGCCGAATAGCAAGGCAATCTGATAGAAGAGGATGTCGAGCCAAGAGGGGCCACCCTCTGTCTCCATACCTCCTTCGGGATGAAAGATCGCTTTGCCGGTGCTCATGTAGCGAGTAAGCGCGAGCTCATCGCCGGCGGTAGGAGGTTTGATCTCCCACCAGTATTCGGGCTCTTCTGCAAAATCAAAGCGAATGTTCGCGATGATAGCGTAGGAACCGAATGGTGATTTCTTTTCAGACATAGAAATGCCTCCTGCACCCAGGATTAATACTGGGTGCTTTGAGTGTTAGTTAGCGTTGCAGTGATTGGTTCGTTAGCACTGTTAATAACTGTGCCTGTCACTTGCATTACAACCTGCCGTCCAGCTCGTAGAGCAATAGGGGCAGCTGACCAGACGATGTTGTCATCAGTCACATCAAAGTCGAACATGAGGCTGTACGGAGTGTCTCCACCCGTGCTTGTACCTGCAAGTTCAGGTGAAATCAAGTCAAGCTTCATATCACCTTCTTTGAATACTTCTGCTGTCCATGCTGCTGCAGAACCGGCGGGATCATACATAATCTTCTCATACAAATCAACGTCATCAACCTTGAGATTCAAGGTGATGTTATATGATCTCTGGTTGATATCAAAATCATCCGGAGAGTATGAGCCAACTATGAATTGTTCATCCAGCGGGATTTGTAGACCCATAGCAATAGCACCGCTAAGCACCTTAGCTGGGGTTCCCGATGGGAGTTCGATGTCAGATACTGGAGATAGGAATTGTGGTCCTGCGTCCAAGTACGTTGGTACAGCCCAGGCTGTTACCCAGCCTGTACTGTCGATGTTTGGCGTTGGCAAGCCACCAACAAAAGTGGCAGCACCTTCAACAAATCGCGCACCAGTGAACGATAGTACCAACCCTGCAACTCGGCAGTCTTGAAGCTGTTCAGCCCAAATACCACCAGGAGCTGACCGCAGGGTCCAGTACGGGGCACTAAACTCATCCGTAGGCAGGGTGAAGACATGTGAGTAGGAGCCGTCCGAGTTGTCCGTCGGAGAGGCTGCGCTACCAATCGCGCCAAGGAGCAAGTCACCAAGAATAGTAGGACGAGGGATGATATCCATCGTTCCACCACTAGTGATGCCGACCTTAACTACATCCCGGAGCATAGCTCCACCGCCGATTTCCTGGTCGAGAGGCAGGAACATGTTGTTCGGTGCAACTCCACCAGCGCGGAATAGGAAGTACTTGAATTCGGCGTCAGTCACATTTGGTGTGCCCTTCGCGGTCTGCTTCGCGAGTCCTAGATATGAACGTTCGGAAGCTGTCATGTGAATACCCCTGTTCGTGTTGTGTACACATCAAAGTAAACCTTGATGTGAAAGTCATATGAGTCTGGAGGGCCACCCCCCTGAATCATATCGGATTTGAGTGATGTGGCCATAGGTCCTCGGCTAACGTATTCGTCATCCGTAGCGATACCTGTAAAGAGTTCCTTCAACAGAGCAAGCTCTGTGCGGTCCCGTACGATGGCGGCGATTGGACGTGCCTCATCGAGCGTTTCCTTGGTATTCTCCAGCAAGCATCGAATCTTTATAGTAAAGCGACGGGTCCATGTTACTACTCCGCCAATCTCTACAATTTCGATGAAATCTCGCCAGGGCCCGTCGATGTTTTCTGGGTCGTTGTGGTGAATCACCACTGAGATTCGAGCCTGGTCGGGATCTGGTTCTCCTTGCAACGGACCGATCTTCACCACACCTGCCCTTGCAGGGTCAGTTGTGGCAATATCGGTGATTAGAGCTGTCTCAAGCTGAGCTTGAGTAAACTCCAATATTTCATTGACGATACCTTCAGTCATTAGCGAATTCTCCCGGACCGATTAAGTCGTACGGTACCACCTGGAATCCGTTCTGCGATTTTCGCGTAGTACTCATCCATAATGGTTTGTACTTCGGGTCCTAGTGGGTTATCTTCTCGGGTATTGCCTGAAGATACACGAGTCTTGAATCGGTCAAGGGAAGATTGCTTTGAACGCATCTGGCCATAGACCTTAGCTGATACATACAATCGGGGTAGTTCCAAGTCAACGTCTAGTATGGTGATTTCGTCAGTGTCGTCGTTGACATCCGATGGTAGTGAGTGCATTGCTGCATATGTCAGTAGTACTGTATCGGTATCGTAGGGGGCGATGTCTAACATCAAAGTACCCCCTAACAGATACCAATAGAAAGGTCTACCTGATTGGGAAAGGTAACGCACACCGGGGCGAGGCATTCTTTCTTCAAGAAAGCGGTCCTCTGGAACCTCTACAAAGATCACTTGCACAAAGTCGGATGGAAGCGTATAAGGTCCTGTACCAGTTCCTGAGAGCTGAGTTCTATCGGGGACGTGAGGGAACCACAATGAGTAGTCCCGCACGGCGTCCAGCCAGAACACGTACAGGTCGTTATCGGTCCACCGAGGTGTTGCGCCAGTGTCCTTGAGATCGGTTCTGAGAGCGGCCTTCATCTCACCCCAATTCATGCGAACCTCCGATTACGTGATTGAACCACCAGATTCAACGATTTCCAGCCATTCCGGTCGATACATCTGGAACTTGAGGAAACCTCGCCAGCCGTATCTCTGGACCATCTGTAGGTCGTCGATCTTTGGTGGAGTTGTTGGGTGAGGTCGTTCGCCAACACCGTAAACGACAGCGGGGCCACCCATGAAGATTGAGGCGCTAATATCAACACCTGCAACTACATAAGCTCCTGCGTCGTGCGGCTTCAGAAGCGGCTTATCGAAAGATAGCCGGTTTGAGCCACCTGAGTCTACAGCAACAATTCGGCGTGTTTCCTGCGTGCCATCGCCCTCTTCAGGGGGATGTCCGCCGGCACCGTCGTCGCCGCCAACACAGATTGTCACGTTTTCGCCAACTACGAACCCAGTACTATCAAGCACGAGGATGTGATCCTGGGCGCCTGTTTGACCTACTGAATAAACAGTGTCAACAGTCCCAGCAGCACCCTGACCTACAACGGTAGCTTCACCAGTTGCGATAATGGTCTCGTGGTCTACTGTACCATGGTTGAATAGCTTTAGGCGATTGGTTCGAATGAACCGGACACCGGCCCACATGCCAGCTTCAGCAGTGAACTTGCGGCCTGTCTGTTCGTATTCCTGAACTTCTAGCCAGCTGTCACCGTTGCCTGTTGCGGCAGCAGTTCGGATGTCATAAATCACACGGGGAGTCGTTGCACATACGATAGTCTGACCTGGGCTATCTGCTACCTGTACAACACCGGGGATTTCTCGTTCCTCGAGGTGGACTCTTACGAGTTCTGCGAGGTCGGGGTCAAACACGTCTACCTGTGCAACGTCGAATCGATCTGCACTTGCTGTTCCTGTGAAGATCTTGTATCGGTCATCAACGGATAGATACGCGTTTCGGGCCAGAATATCCAGATAGTCTACCTGGTTCTGGCCTAGCTTACCTCGTACAAGCCCTCGTAGGTCTCCGTTGTTCCAGAAGTTAACGAGTTCATTGTAGTCGGACATCTTGAGCACGTCGCCGTGGATCTCAAGAGCAATTTGTACGGAACGGCTGTCCAGGTATGAACCCGTTAGCCAGATTCCGGTCTCGGAAAGGGCGTTATAGTTGGGATCTGTATCATATACTTCGGAGAAGATAATGACGCCAGTATCCCGGGCGCGGAAGTCTTCCTTCATCGTTGCAAACGGAACAAGGATCGACTGAGTCCGCAGGGTGTCTAGGAGCATCTGTTCATAATAGTCACGCTGCCCACTTGGGTGGGTAGTTGACCACATCGCTCCGGTTTCATAAACGGCCATGTCGGCTCTCCATAACAAGAGGAGCCGTATTACCTACTATTCGGGCTTCTTTGCCCCGCTTCCCCACTCAAACCATTTGTCAAAAAGCATCTTACGCTTGGTTGGGTCATCCTCTGCTTCGGTAGCCGCTTTCCAGGCCTCATCTGAGGCTGGCATTGCATCTCCGACAGGGTTGACTGCGGGAACAGCGGGAGTTACGCCTGAGAGCAGGCTCTCCTCTCGCACTTTAACTCGAGCGTCAGAGAATCCGATGATGTCTTCCATAGCCTTCTTCTGCAAGTCGTCGTCCTCGAAAGTCGGAATCGTGTCAATGATCTGGACTAGTTCTGGATGTCCAATCTCTTTTGCAAGATCGATCTTTCGAATCTTACCCTCGAGAAGGCCGGCTTTGTCTTCAATCGCCTTCTTCTCCAATAGAGCTGCTTCGAGTTGTTTGTCCCGCTCACCGTACCCGGCTGTAGTCTCCGCATCTTTGACCGCTTGTTGCTGTTTAAGTTGCTCAATAGTTGAGTCCTTCGCAGCAATCGTTTGGTCGGCAACACGTGCTTCTTCCGTGAGCGTTTGGATTTTCTGTATCGCCCCTGTGAACCGCTTCGTTTCCACCATGGGTTCCGAAGGATCGTCCGTTGGGGTGACGGGTTCCGGTTGGGTAGTAACCGGGGCTGTTGGTGTTGGTTCCGGAGTCGGAGTGGGCTCGGGAGCAACGGGTTCAACAACCGGTGTTGCAGTTGGTTCGGACATTATGCCTCCTTCGCATTATGCCGTGTAGACTGAATCACGCCAAACGGCGCTTTTCACACCATTCACTTCAATGAAGGGAATGGCCTCTACTTGTACTAGTGTACCATAAATTGTCGCTAGCACAAGGCCTTGCTGCCAGTTCGACTTATTTACGTACGCAGGGTTTGTGTCACACAAACAGAAGCATTCGTACGCTCTGACTATCCCACTACGGGTTGTAGCCATGTGTGTACCGCCTCTATGTGTGTGGCCGGTGAAGAGTACTGGAACACTATAGAACTCTTTCTCCATCTCTCCCCGGGCTGTATAGGCACTGTGTTTTCGAACCACGGTACCATGCTTCACTACTAGCGGACCAACCTCTACTTCCGATTGTCCGTAGTTTTCGCCGATTATCGCTTCCTCATACTCAATGCCCATAAAGTCCAATTCCAAGAGGCGATGTAGACTCAGGACTGTTAATCCAGACATTTCTGGATGGCGCCAAAGATAGCGCCGTAGTCTGTCCTCGTGGTTGCCCGGAATATAGAACTTACGAGCATTAGGTGCTGCAGAAATCCATTCACGCATTCCAGCTTGCCAGCAGTTGATTTCGTGCTGGATGTTAAAGGAACGCTTAGGATCCTTGTCAAAACTACTGATTGAGTAGAAATCGACACCGTCAGACCCACATATAAGCAGGTCGGGATCGAAGTCTCTCACTATCTGTAGCGCCACATGTCTTGCGTTATCATCCTGAAAAGGATAGTGCTCATCTGTAGGAAACGCTACCTTGTAACCCTCTCTAGGGTTAATAAGCATTAGACCTCCGAGGTCTTCGAAGGAGTGCCCTGTTCTTCTTGCTCGCTAAGCAAGAATTCCTTAATTTTCGGATCTTCTATCATTTCCATGATCCGTTCAACTTCGGCTGGGCCGCGACCTAGAAGTACTTGGGCTGTGACGAGAGAGATCGCGGGTGGCACTGTTGACAGCAATTTCACTACTTCGTCAACTGTAGCCGCCTGGTCCTTCGGCATTAATGGCCAAAAGTCTGGAACTACCGTACCATCTACAGAACGAGCAAGCTCATGCTGAGAGATGTTCGGGAATTGTTTCTGCTCGAGGATACGTGCTGAAATTGCCATGATCCTCTTCAGACCATTCGCCATATAGCCCCGACTTCTACGCGTCGCTCGCAGAAGCGGCCACATTCTGATTTCCAGTGTGCGGCCTGACCGTTGTCCACCACCTGTATCTTCGCCGAATGCAATTGGCGGAGCAAATGCGGACGTCCTTGACCAGTCGTAGATAAACTCTACAAACTTGAAGGCTGGCTCGGGTACGGGATTCTTCGCTTCTAGCAACCCCACTGTTGGCTCGGGGTTGTTACCCAATACACGTCCCAAATCCCAGAAGGCTTCGGGACCGATTGGAAAGTTATTACTATCAAACGATCTAGGTAGATTGAATCCCCATCTGATTGGATGGGCGTTGTAGTTAATTGCATCACCTAGGTCGGCAAGTCGCATGTTCAATTCGTCCTGAATTGGCATGATATCAGGCGTAATGGAATCGCCCCAGAACATATTGGTTCGAAGACGTGGAATGTACACAAAGGGGACTACTCCCCATGGATTCACACCTGAGAACTCCTCGATACGATGGTCGTCGATTTTGTTCTCATAGATAGTGGGAGTCCAGTGTTCAATTCTCCACACTTCATCCTTATCTGCTCCAGGATCGAAACCGTACTTTGCCTTACATTGCTCTCTGGTCAAACGAGTGGCGACGTAGACTTCCAAGAGAATGTTGGGATCATCGGGATCCCAGATAGGAAAGAACGAATCAAGATCAATGCGCGACAGTCGGATGTGTCCGGGCATGACGAGATCAGGCGCTATCTTGATGGCACAACCACCATACACCTCACGATCAACTGCGCACTCATGCAACATAGATTGAGCATTGTTGTCGGTAAGGATTTGAGCCCATAGTTTAATGGCCTCTTCAGCGCTCTTTGTTTCCTCTTCGTCCTGTCGGATACGAAATCTGACAATGTCTTCCTCCCACTCGCCGAATAGGGAATCGGCCTGAGCGAGTGTCAGCAACTTAACAAGATTAACGCCCACCGGATACAGCAGGGGTGTCTGTTCAGTCGTATCGATGCCTGCTTCTAGTGGGACGCGCTCAGAGAATACTTCGCCAGTAAAGTAGCGTCGATAACCTTGACGTACCATAAACTGATATTCCCAAGAGTTCTTTTGTACATTGCTGATATCGCCGAGGTCGGACCAGTCGGGCCAGTGGACATATGCCATAGTTTACTCCTCAGCTTTATCGTCGGAAGGCTTCTTGTAACTCTTCTTTTCCAATTCTGGATGTCGTAGAGTCATCTTAGAATCTTCCATGTCCATACCGCCAATGGGGCGTAGCAACATATTGCCACTCCGCATACTGACGATTTGGAAGGCTGCGCCCTTCAAAAAGAGCTTTTCGCCTTCCTCGAATGTCAATTCTTTACTTTTAGCCATGTTCTAACTCCTGATTATATACTTTTCGGCACCAGAAAGCAAGTCATTTGATCAGTACCAGAAAGTAACTATGGTTGCGCCTCGCGTGTTTTTGAATGTTGTGACGCATGGTAGGAGTACCATTCATCACCATTACGAATAAGTCTTTGTTCTTAAAGCCCAGTATTTCCGCCAGTCTCTGCATCTCGAGATGCATCCACGTCTGTTTCCCGGACATCACCTGGTCCATGCATTTGACAATAAAGATGCCTTTTCTCTTAAGAACCCGATAAGCCTCGATGTAGGCTTCGGCGTACATTTGATGGACGGCGGCGACACCATGTATACCAGATCTTGCCCGCTCCCGATTACGATAACCCCGGTCAATTGAATCTCGAAGCGTTCTAAATCCCCCGGTGTAAAGGTACGGTGGATCGAATATGACTGCGTCAAAGCTCTCGTTCCACGTGGTCGGAAGTTCCCGGCAATCATAGTCGTGATCACCTCTTCCAGCTTCGATGTCGTTTCTTGTGACTGTGTACTTATCATCGGGTATGTTCCTCCAGAATACTCCATTTCCATACGTCATGTCCAATACATCGGCTCCGTCGGCTACATACAAACGCATGATGTCAGGAAACAGATCAGCGTTCGTGCCTTTCTTTGCCGTGAGGACTGGTCCATCAGGTCCTATTTGCATTACGCCTCCAGCTTCTTCTCCAGTGGGCTCAGATCTACGCCGTTATCCTGCAGGAACTGCACAAGATGACTGGCCAGTGGATCTAGTAATTCATCAGCATACGGCGTACCAAGCACAAAGCCAATTGCGTGCATGGATTCGTGCATCAGTGCTACAAGCTGTATCGATGGGTTGCAGTTCTCAAGAATACGTATCTGTTGAAAGTCATGGCGGATATCTCCCCACTTGGCAGAATCAAATCCACCCGGGGATGTATCAGCCAGTTCAACGCTGTATTCGTAAGGACCTATCTTCAATGACGACATTCAGCCTCCTACGTGAATACCTTTACAGTACGTTCTTCCTTTAGCTTTTCGTCGAAGTACTTGATTTGATCTGCTTCGCTGAGTTGGTACTCTGGGTCGGTGATTTCGTCGAGAACCTTGTCCGTTGTGTAAAACCCTGACCCGCGGTAGATAACAGTCGGCACACCCACCAAGTGGATGAGGCCTTCCGCGCTACACACAGGACACTCCTTTGGATGATCGGCCAACATCGACTTTTCGACATCGGAAACTTCTTTGCATGTTGGGCAGCGATACGTATAAGTTGGCATTATCTATGTCTCCGTACTCGTGTGGATCTTGTACGTCGTGATGGACGTCCGCCATTGCGTCGGTTATTTGCAGCTTCCTTTAGTTCTCCCGGCATATAGCGCGCAAGATAAGCAGCAATACCCAGCGTCATAACGATATCTTGAGGTTGCTTGTTTTGCTTGGTATCCATTTCTCGTCTATAGTGGTGCATCTGAAATTGGAGACCCTTGATTAATGGCCACTGGAACCAGTGATTCGTAACTGCGATTGAGAGAGCATTGATTAATGCCTGCTTATCGCTGGCGAAGTTGATTCCATCGACGATGATACCTTCATTCTCGAAAGCAAGTTCGTCTATGGCCTTTTGTGTACCGGTCGTGTCAATCCCCTTATAGACAGGGGTGTACTTGTCAATCGCATATTTGAAAGAGGATAGGAATGGGCTGTACGCTCCACGACCGTATACCCAGTCAAAGTATACCACTGTCCATGGCTTTCTGTCGACCCTAATTACAAGTACACAAGCAGCGTTACGTTTAGGGGGGTCCCCTGTGCCCGGGTCACCGGCGAGCAAATACATACCGTCTTGTTCGGGAGGCATCTCAAAATGAGTGATACCGTGACGTGGATGTACCTCAATCTTCCACCCAGGTTTTGGCTTACCAGTCTCTGGTCGGGTGGCGTCAGTCATCAAATCGTTTAGTCCCTGTTCAGTACATGCAGCTACATGTGTTCTTGGAAAAGTAGTCATACCATAATCCGGAAACATACCTAGGAGTTCAACATCTACCATCTCGTCGGTGTAGTCAGACTCCATGAGGTGGATCTGTTCTCGTGTTAGATAGGTGTTTTCATAGATTGTCGACCGTATGCTGTTATAGTCCTTGAGGTCAGCGGAATGGTGGGAGGTATCACCTTTATAGAAACGCTCCCGAAGCCAGGGAGCATCAGTAGGCGACGTTGTAACATCGAGCCGAGCCATTCTAACGGATCCGTCGAGCCGTATACCTCGGAGCCGTCCACGCAGAGTCTTAAGAGAAATTCCGTCATAGTCGAGTCCTGCCTCATCGTAATTAATACGATCAAACTCCTGTCCACGAATGAAGCGCGCGTCTTTACCTGCAGTACGGAAAATCCAAGATGAGTAGTTCTTGAAGTCAATCTGCGGATAAGGTCGGAGTGAGACATTGTCGATAAGGTGTTCCAGCCTATCATTGGATTCAATCCATTCCGTGGCCATTTCAAAGGCCAGCTCTGCTTGAACAGATGTTACAGAAGTATTCAGAGCCTGAAAATAGGGAATGCTCAGGCAGTCCATCATATAGGACGCAGCAACGCCACGCGTCTTGCCACAGGCAATACCGCCTAGCCAGGTAACATTAGCCGCCGGTGCGTGGTGAAATGCCCACTGTTTAGGGAGTGGCTTAGTACCATATAGGTACCATTCAGACGCTAGTCCAAATCCACCATTCTCCCTAAGAGCGGCTATTAGTAATTGTTCGTCGGCTTCAGTTAGAATGCTCACGTGCTATAAACTCGATAATGTCACCCTTGCGCGTAATGCTTGCTGGCACCGGATGACCATTCTCGCTACTCCACGCCTTCAACTGAGGGATGGTCCAGTCAGGATTCCATGCAACGTCTGGTGCAGGATCTGGTACCGTCTCGGGTTCTGGCTCAGGCTCTGGTTGAAGCGGTGGGACAGGTGTATGCGGAATGCGGTCTGCATTCTCTGGCGGTCCACCTACGTGATCCACAAGAACACGCCCCTCTGGTTCTGCGTACTCTGCTTGCTCCGGAACTTCATCCCAGCTAAATGGAATACCATAATCATCTAGGACAGTATACATCATATGACATGAAGCATTACGTCCGCCCTTTTTAATAGCGTCGATAGTAAGGCTTCTTCGTGCCTTACGACCCTGATCGTCCACAAAGTGGAATTCGTGAACCCCACCCGGGCGCTTAAAGTGCTCAACAGACACACCCTTGGTGGGCATGAACTGCAACGTCAAATCAATCGCAAGCTTAGTCCGTGCCTTCTGCATTCGTGCATTTTCCTGCGCCGGCGAAAACATCGTACCGGACGCTAGGTTGATTTCGTGACCTCTTTTTCCGTTAGACATTGGTTTTCCTTTGTGAGAAAGTAAGTTGGGCAGCAAACATATCCATGAAGTCTGGCTGTGCCATAGACTCCCATGCAAACATGTGGCTGAACCTATTGACGAACCCAATACATTTTATCTGCACCATATCGTTGTTCATGGTGAATACTGATGTCATACCGTAGTCGGCTGCTAATTTACGCATCTCATCCAGTATAACAAGATCGTGTTCTTCCGGACCATATCCATAGAAGTGATACAGGATACCACGCAGAGTCCTAACATCTATCTCATGAGCCTCTGCCTGATTGTGATGCTTTTTACACAGGACGACTAAGTTCTCTAACACATCCTGACGTGGGTCTGACCCGAAGCTGACAATATGGTGTGGAGACAGCATCCCTACGCACCCATCCTGATAGAGCAACCCATACAGACACGCACCATCACGGTCACGTGCTGCCTGTGCTACAGACTTGTTTCTGCGCACTGCTCGCCCTTTACGTTTGGGCTTGGGTTTAGGAAATGACTTAAACAATGTTAATCCTTTTGAAGCGCTTGAATACTGACGACACATACATCCGTTCGCAATTGGTGCATTTATACCAAGCCTCGTGGACTTGGTTGCGTCGCTGCAGGCCGTAGGCATTACCATTAGGGAAAGCACCTAGTACTCCAGCGACAGTTCCAAAGTGTAGCGCAATTCCTTCGTCGTGTCTAATCATAGAGTGGCCAGGGCACCCGTTAGGACAACGCTCACTTGTATTCATACCGCCCCCTTATCTTGTTAGACCAATTCTAGTGCCTAACACCTTAAGCCTGTGTCCTTTTCTGACTTTCGACGATTTTTGCGCTCCCACAGGTATGTCCGGCCAAAACCACACAACAATATCATTCTGACGTGCGTGTTCGAGTTCCCTGACCGCCCCAAGTGAAGACTCCCAATTTGGCATCATCACTATGGCGTCGCACCGCTCCACCATCTCCAAGTCTCTATCTACGAAGTCTTTGTTTGATAGAGTTGTAAGCTTTTCCATACCAGCTGAGTTCATGTGTGGGCACAGGACTGTATACCCCATATTCCATAACTCCGCTGCTATATCCGTTGCCTTCTGTATATTCTCCTCCACTGTTCCCACTCCCGCTGTCTGGCTGTACGGGCCCGCCGTATATACTAACATTTGTGTCTGCCTCCCATCGAATTGTATACGTACTGTCTGGATCAAGACCAACGAAAGTTTCATCAGCGTCGACCCTAAAGATCTCATTCACCACATCAATTATAGGCGTATACTGCCAAGGACTAAGATCCAAGTACCGCGCGAATGAATCCACGGTGTCTGGTGGATCAAACTCTAAGCGCAGGGTCGGCGCCCCAATCTTCATACCGTCGATTATTACGTGGGCGAAGATCTGCGTAGGAATATGTGGATTTCCATCCAATCCTTCCAGTGATTCTTTCAGGGTGCACCTCTACTCTCAGAGTCGGACATCTATATTTCTGCGCCTTCCCAAATCTCAGGATCCCGTTCTTTGAGTGAGACCCTAATCTCTGGTGCATTGAAGAAAGACTCTGGTACTGATATACAGAGTTTAATAGTTCCCTCGTGTGGTCGTCGATAGATATTTTCGATTTTAGCACCGATAACCTCCCGAGTAGCGCTCATTACTGGAACTACTGTAATCCAAGCATTACACTCAAACTTCATTTTGCCATCCTCCCTCTTCAAATGGATATTCTTTAGAGGGCTGCTTGCTTTCTGGTGTATTGACGTATACCCACTTTACAGAAGGAACAATTTGGCGTATCTCTTTCCTGAGCTCTGCGTACGGGCATATAGTTGAGACGATGACGTTGAATCCTTGAATCCAGAACATGCGTGCCAGTCGAGCAGTTCGAAGGTTCTGCTCCCATCGGTCTTCTTTCGAAAAGCCAAGGCCTGGCCACACTTCCCGCAGATCGTCCGCATCCAAAACGATCTTGTTTGGGACGTCGAATCTGAGGGCAAGGTTAGTCTTTCCTGATCCGGAGTTTCCATGAAACCACCATACCTGTCCCGCGTTCTCAGCGGGAATTACTCTGTGAATAGCTCCCATTTAATGATCCGGAAATTCTTCCGGATACCTCTCGCGGATCCAGCCTATTAGGGCTTCACCGGTAATCTTCAGCCAAGGCAGAGTATCTACAAATGTAGGTTCTTCCTCAGTCAGGTCGAGGAGTTTCTCAGCCAACCGTGCATCCATATAGTATTCACGGATACGGGCGAACACTCTGTCCGCCTGGCCCTTTTTAGGACGCTTCAACCACGTATCTCCCCAACGTCTTTCGTCGGCCATCAACTGTGCACGTAGCTCTTCAACAAATTCGTCTAGATAGTCTGCGGGTGTCATTTAACCTCCAAAGCCATCGTCAGGTATACTCACCACCTGCTGTGTCATGTCGCCGTTCGGAAACCCTGTTAGCGAAAATGGGACATATCCCTCTTTACGCACACGGATAGTCACATTTTGACCACTTCCCCTTACGACATATAATGGTCAAGGGGTACTGCTCGGGCTCGACGTGAACGAATACTTCCTCGTCACCAGGCGCACTATTGTACAGTTCTTCACCTTGACGCGAGTATAGAGCAAGCTGTGCGCCATCAGCAATGCCCGATATCTTCATGGGTTCAATAGTGAATAATTGTACGTTAGGAGCTCTCATATTTTGTCGAGCTCATTATTAACTCTAAGCAATTCTTCATAGACCGCGCCAAGGCGGCTATTCAGAGCTTGGAATCTCGAGATCCTCTGGCCCAGTCTCGAAGACAGGCCATCCTGTGGCGTCCCCGCTATCGCTGGTTGTTCGATCTCCAACATACCAAGGATCTGATTCGTTATCCCTTCCAGTTGTTCCGTCATCGAACTCATCGTATCCAATGTGCTGTCCAGTGACGGTTCCTGTACTGCCATCTTCGCATCTGCACTTGTTGGTGTCACGATCTGCCTCCATATCGAATACGGCCTCTTCAATGATGATGGACACCCATTCAGGGTCCACTTCGGGCCACTTATCCAGGAGGACGAGCGCAACTCGAGCCCTTTTGATATGCTCGGAATTGATGGTTGCGTCCCACTCACCCCTTTTTTCAGTTGCCCTTACTAAGGTGCGTGCCGTTATGCGGATATCTTCCCTAGGTCGGAAGGTTAGATAGAAGAGAATTGCAGAGGCCGCAATGGCCCCTGCAATAATTAGCGCTTCGATCATTAATATGCTCGCTCGATCTTGGCGCCTGTAACGTCCTTGGTTTGCGGCAATAGAGAGTAAACTCCCTGTCCGGCGCCTATTGCGACTAGTACAGCAAAGATGTACTGTACGAAAGTCACGGGCTCAACGCATTGCAGCTGAGGTAGGAGACTGGCCAAAAAGGCCACACAACCACCAAAGGCAACAATAGCGCCTACGAGCGCATAGGCTCCCAAGGCTGATAGCATCTTCACTTCAGTCTTTAGACCAGCCCACTTAACTCGAAGTACTGGGAAGTACTGTAGAGCAAGGGTGATCACAAAAGAGATGATCGCTGTGATGCCAGCTACGGTTAGGATGTTTTCCATTTTCCCTCCTAGGAAAGAGTCGTTAAGAGGATTATATCATATACATATGAGCAGTCAAGCGAAATGACTCTACTACCTCTTAATACGTATTGTACCTGAATAGTTTATCTTGCCTATCTTTAGAAGATGATAAGGTTAAACCTACTCTAGTATAGTTTCCGACG
>Ga0255055_10000278_pt1 | contig 40402 bp, 36 predicted proteins | sample JV7_2_27_MG_FD_188633 | JGI IMG/M metagenome (GOLD analysis project Ga0255055, IMG submission 188633) | Seawater microbial communities from Jervis Inlet, British Columbia, Canada - JV7_2_27 | ecosystem: Environmental > Aquatic > Marine > Inlet | place: Canada: British Columbia | collected... | reverse complement strand
TATCATTTTCAGTGGTGACAACCAAGCTATAAACGAGTTCCTTCTTAAAGAAGCGGGCGAATATACGAAAGTGAATGCTGAGTTCGAAAAAAGCTTTTTTAAGATCGCCAGCTTAGATGAACAGGAGTTCAAGGCCAAAATAGACCAGATCTTGCAGCCGTTCCAAGACATGTTTGATGAGTTCCTCAGAGAAAACAAGATCAAGGACAAGCATTTCATAAAATCCCACCGAGCGATCCTCCTTTATTCAAAGGCCGGTGTTCTGATGAGTTATCCGAACTGGAAAAGATATGTTTCAGGAAACCGAGACTACTCCCCTACCCCGGAATATTATGATTTCATTGAGGATCTGGACCTAAATGATCCGGAATTGATCGAGGTGGAAGAGTATAAGGAAATACTGGAGGCTTATCTGGAACTGATGACAGAAAAGGAGCTCGAGGATCCTTCAGCATATGAGGGCCAAAATTACATCCCCTACCGGGCTAAACTGAAGGTCGCTATGGAACTGTTCACCGATCCCAAAGTCAGGAGCGAGATGTTGCATTCGTTCATGGAGCTGTTTTTTTCCTGGTATTACCAGAAAGAAACTGAAGATATTATCGAAACCTACCGGGAAAACTGTCAAAATAAGGCCTATCTTGCTGAAATGGAAGAGTTTATAGCCTATGATGAGTCGGTGAAAGAGCAGTGCGAGGTCCGGATTTATAAAACAGTAGGCGACATCACTCTGGATGCCTATGTCTATCTGCCAGAGGACCTAAATCCAGGAGAAAAACGACCGGCTGTGGCCTTTTTCCATGGTGGTGGATGGGAATGCGGCAAGCCCCAGTGGGGGCATATGCAGTGCGAGCATTTCTCCTCTTTGGGATTGGTCGGTGTCTCCTTCGAATACCGCCTGGTTACACAGCATGGTGTCACTCCCCTGGAATGCATTCAGGACGCGAAATCTGCGATCCGTTGGATGAGAAAACACTCTGAAGAGCTCCATATCGACCCGGAGAGGATCATTGCCTCTGGATACTCTGCAGGAGGCCATCTCTCCCTATGCACGGCCATGATAGACAAATGGGACGAGCCTTATGAGGACCATTCCATAAGCTCACGGCCTCAGGCCATGCTATTGTGGGTAACGCCAGGGATAATCCATGAGGACAGCTGGTTCAAACAGGTGTTGAAGGGAAAGGCCGAGATCAGAGACGTTGATCCCTATTCCCATATTTGCCCTGGACTTTCTCCATCCATATTCTTCCAGGGGACAAATGACGACACGGTATCTCCCAAATCCGTCAAACAATTTGTCGAGAATATGAAGGAAGCAGGAAACCGATGCGACCTGCATATATATGAAGGACAGACTCACCTGGGCTGGGGTGCCAATGAAGCGGATGTCCTGGCCAAGATGGATGCTTTCTTGGAGTCTATCGGATTTTTTGATTATTAAGAGAAAATTATTTTATTAATCCTGTTTCTTCTTTTTGTTTTTCTTTTTTTTCGTAAGATTTAACAGAAGTATATCTATAATTTTTTCAATCTCATCCAGACTTTTCTTAATTTCTTCATCTTTTTTTAAGTCTTTTTTATTGACATCAAAACCGTATGCTGAAGGATTAGTCCAATAATCACTGAGAGATTTACAGAGCTTGTATAGCTTCTCTAAGCATAATTTTGAAACCTTAATGGACAATTTTGTCCAAAGTTTTGCAAGGTGCAATTCAGTCTTTTTTGACCGCCTGCCATAAGGTTTTCTGATTTTGTTAAAATAAAATGTGGTATTTTTAACCCCAAGAAGAACTTCTTCTAATGCATCAAAAGTCTCGCTTCTACGTTCTTTCTTTTCATCTAAAACTTTTATTATCCAATTTTTAAGACTGATAATGATATCAATTAAATCTCTAATACTTATGACCGGCAATTTCCCTCCCCTGTGTTTTGTTTAATATATCATAATTCAGAAATATAACCAAAGACAGATTAGAAATCATGGATCTTGAAGGAACGATTGGATATTGGCTCGAAGTTTTAATGATATCTAAAAGAGCGAAGTTCGTGGTTCAATAACACCAGTTAGGATCAGGATCCCGCAGATGATCAAGATGGGGCCCCCAATCATCAGCCGGATCTTAAATCTCCTTGAAGGGATGAATCGACTGGCAATAAGAAAAATAATTCCAAGGCCGACACAAATGATTCCTGATACTGGCATGGTTCACTCCTTCTAATATTCCTCTATTATTCATAATATATAATCTGGTATTTCCTTTTACAACATACAAAATGGCATTTGGGGATCGCTTGACAAGATTATCCACCGGGTGATATGAATTCGCACAAGTTTAAAATTGCCGCTAATAATTTTCCATGAGTTTTGAAAATAAAACATTAAATAAAGATCCTCTTTGGTTTGAAGGGGATTTTTGTATTGAATACAATTTAAATGGGGAGAGATGAAAATGACAAAGCAAAAATTCGGTCTGATCTTGTTCTGGATAGCTGTCATTTGGTCTATCGGTTGGGGTGTTGTTATGTCAGTTGTCTGCAGCCAGGCAATGCATTCCATGGCGACCCTGGAAGAATTGATGTCGTCTACATGGTCTTTTACCGGATCCATGATGTTTATATTGGGAATCTTAGGAGCTCCGCTGGGTGCGGTTGTGGCTATGATAGGCATGTTTCTTTATTCAGGCGCCAAAGGATTAAAGGCATGGATAAGCGGAATTGGAGTTGTTCTTGCGGTTGCTATTGGCATTCTGGTCATGTCTTTTGGTCACATTCGCGTATTATTCGGGATCGGTGGAACCTTGATACTGCTGTTTTTCTTCGGGATCCTGTGGTTTTGGGCCAAAGAGCGGATGCCTTTAAAAGATGTGTCCGCAGCAGCGGCTGATCTTAAACTTATCGGTTTCGTTTTCATGCTGATTGCAGCCTGGTTTATCTGCGGAGGGCTCTCATTCCCCTTCCTGAAAGCCATGGAGGGAGTTCCCCTATCCACCCCGATACACATCATGATCTTTTTGGTTCTAGGATGGTTCTTTCTGTTTATGGGGTATTACAAAACCGGAAAGAATAAATAATTGGGGACACCATACCCATTTCCTATTTTGGGAAGAGGAGAAAGCACGCAAGTCCTGATTCCTCAAATTTTTAGACCATACATGTTATAGTAGAGGACTCAATTATGCTTTATTTAATCATTGTTTTAGTAGCTGTCCTTACCCTTATAAAAGCAATCTCATTCTACATTTCCGGAACCATCATCCACCTGAACCGCCAGCCTGTTCCGAAAACACCTGAAGTTTACGGTATGGATTTTGAACCTGTTGAGTTTAAAACATCGGATGGTGTGAATATCAAGGGCTGGTTGATAAAGGGAACAAGTGACAAGCTGGTCATCATGACCCATGTGGGAGGATTGACAAAATACGGCTCGACCCAAAACTACAAGAACCTGACAAAACTCTATGACAAAGAGATCGAATTTTTAAAAATAGCCAAACACTTGTATGACAAAGGTTACTCGGTCCTGATGTTCGATTTCAGGAATCATGGAGAAAGCGGTCCGAGCCCCAATAAAGGGATGGCTGCGGTGGGGCTCGAGGAATACAGGGATGTGGTGGCAGCCATGGATTTTATTCAAAGCCACCAGGACTTAAAGGATAAAGCTGTTGGATTTGTGAGTTTCTGCATGGGAGCCAATTCCACCATCATCGCCATGAGCAAAGAGCCTGAGGTCTTTAAAGATGTGAAATGCCTCATTGCAATTCAACCCATTTCCATGGAGGTCTTTATCCGGACCTATGCGAAAAAGATCCTGACTCCTATGGGTACGGCTTTGCTCTTTCCCTTTATAAAAATGTTTGTGCGTTTACGGAGTGGAAGCAGGCTGGAAGATATGTCACCGAAAGAATATGTTAAAGATATCAAGGTCCCAATGCTCTATGTCCAGGCTCGAAACGATCCCTGGACTGATTTCAGCGATATCCAGGGATTCTTTGACAACACCTCTGAACCGAAGGAGTTCTTCTGGATAGAAGACACAAAACACCGCTTTGAATCCTACAGCTATTTTCAAGATAAGCCTGAGAAAATGCTGGAATGGCTCGAAAAGTGGATGTGAATGGTTTGCTGGTGCCATCTGAATCTTAGATTAAAAGATAATATGATCCTGGAAGTTTTGTTTGACGATTGATTTTTCTTGTGGTATCTTTGGTCAGGTTGATATGGGTGATGCATGGAAAACAAAGAGCGTCGTACTGGGAGAGACCGAAGAACGGGGAAAGACCGCAGAAAGTTTGACGATCCGAATTACACAGGACCTGAACGCAGAAGCGGCCGCGACAGAAGATCTGGAAGAGACAGAAGAAATCCCTGAACTTCGGAGACTTAAAAGTTAGTTCTTATTGAAGTGGGGATGGATAATTCCCGTGATTTATAATTTGCTTTCTTTAGATTTGACCTCTTTTTTGATCGCTCTTTGGACAAGCTGGTTCAAAGAGATCCCTAACAACAGAGATTTCCGGACCGCATCTTTGTGAAGTTCAAGAGGAATCCGGACATTAAAACTTCCTTTATATGATCTATGTAAAGGCTTTTCTTTGGCTTGGCATAATACCTTATAGTCTGATACGGCTTCTAGAAAGGATTTTTTCAACTCATTAACATTCTGTCCCTCAAAAGATACAAGATCATCGATCCCTTCGATCATTCCGAAAAAGCAGTCATCCTCAGAACTGAAATGTACAGAACCGATAAAACCGTCATGCTGGAGGATATCTTTCATTTCAGGATCTCCTTGCTTCTAAGCTCTTCTTCTATCAGGTCTAATTGGTATCTTTTCATGTTTTTTTGAGGATGCGGTTTATGCAGGCGGATAATATGTTTTGTTTTTGTGTTCATGAATGCGATACGCGATCCTGAGGTTATCCCTGATTTGATCTCCTTATAACCGAATCCCTGTAATAATTTTTTCATCTCATTGAAAGTAAAGTCGGGAGGTTTCGATAAAAACCTGGATAATAATTTTTCCTATTTTGTCATGATCAATATATCATTTTTATATATATTATGCAACTAAAATACAGTTGCATCTTGAAATACATATATTAAACTATATTGTTTCTTTATTTAAAGATGTCATGCCTAGATCTTTAAGGCATAACGGTTGCAAATGTTTAATGTTCTCAACGTTATCGAAAACGATATGATTAACAAAGTCGGTGTGATAGAGTACTTGATTAATCTTTTGTCGTGATTAAGAGACAAATGTAAATCTCATGGAAAATAATAAAAAAAATCCTATTCCGTTCCAAAAACAGACAGCAGGAGTCCAGACGATGCTTGGTGCTCCACGGAAAGCGATCATCAAACTCTCCATCCCCATGATCGTCGCCATGTCGGTCCACACACTCTATACCTTTATAGATGCCATATGGGTCTCGGGACTTGGGGCGGATGCCCTTTCTGCGGTTGGTTTTTTCTTTCCTTTCCTCTTCATGCTCATGGCATTGGCCACCGGCCTTGGAGTGGGTGGAGGTTCGGCCGTTTCCCGCAGGATTGGAGCGCATGATAAATCCGGGGCTGATCAGGTGGCGGCCCACACCATTGTTCTGATGGTTATAACAGCCATAGCTATTGCTGTTCCCTGTTTTATCGCGGCTCCACAAATTTTTACTGCCATGGGCGCAGGTCATATCGTCCCTTTAGCTACAACATATGCCCGGATCCTGTTTGCCGGGACGCTAATCTACTTTTTCAGCAACATCGCCAATGCCCTCATGCGGGCTGAGGGAGATGTAAAGCGCGCTATGGTCGCCATGATGTTTGGGGGAGGTCTGAACATTGTTCTCGATCCGATTTTTATATATGTGCTGAAGTTAGGAGTTCCAGGAGCAGCCTGGGCGACCTTGATCTCGATGACCGTATCTTCAGCCATGCTATTTTACTGGCTGAGCATTAAAAAAGTCACCTTCATTTCATTGTTCTTGCGTCACTTTCGCTTTCGAAAAACAATTGTTAAAGATATCTATCGGGTTGGGATTCCCGCATCCGTTCAGCAATTGGCCATGGCCATAGTCGCGTTCTTATTCAATCTCCTTTGTGTTAGAGTTGGCGGAACAGACGGAGTCGCGGTCTATACTGTGGGATGGCGTGTGACTATGTTCGCTGTTCTTCCCATGTTCGGGATTGCTACGGCTGTGACTTCGGTCACCGGAGCTGCATTCGGAGGGAATGCCTATCCGAAACTGAATACCGCCTATATGTATGCTGTAAAAGTGGGGGTTTGTATCGAACTGGCTGCCGGCGTCTTGACCTTTATTTTCGCGCCACAGATCGCCGCTCTTTTCACACTATCACAAGAAGCTGTGCGGATTCGTGCTGACCTGATTATTTTTCTGCGCACGATATGCTTTTTTTATCCGGCCGCTGCTTTTGGGATCGTGTCTTCTGCTATGTTCCAGGGAACGGGAAAAGGATTATATGCCTTAATCGTGACTCTGGTGCGGACTATCTTTTTAGCCGTACCTCTTGCCCACACATTTGCTTTGGTCATGAATTTGGGCTTGTCTGGGATATGGTGGGGAATTGTGGCAGGGAATATCCTGGGCTCAGCAGTCGCCTTTACCTGGGGCCGTCAATTTGTGCGGGGGCTGATGTCAGGTAAGCACAGTCCTATAGCGGAAAATGTTTAGGCTCCTCATTCATATTCAGCCAGCACTCTCCTATTGAAAATGGATGTCACTCCCTTTATGTTTTGTATTGTTCCGTTAAAGCTCAGGTTTTAGTGGTTGTTTTAGGTTTCAAAGATCGAGAGCCTCTCTAAAATATCTTGACTATATATATATCAAGAAGAAAACCGACTGTGAATCCCACCATGACCTGTATGCTTAGGAGATACTTCTTGATTTTCTTAAGAAGTTCTATGATTTGTTGAAATTGCTATTCGTCCATATTATTTCCCCTTTATATTCTGTTTGTTTTGTCTTTCGGTTAGATCGCAATCACTTAATAAAGACTGTGTTTTCAACTTAAGGTTACATGCCCACATGAAGTTCGATCATTTAACGGTATGATTTTGTTGTTTTTGTATAGAAATCCACCCTCTTTTTTCAACGGATACCAGAATGAATCCCAAATCACTATGCTGCTAAAAAAGAGCTTTGAACATTTTTTTATTGTATCAGTGCATTAAATAGAAGTTTGAAGGTGCCGTGGGTTTGAGCGCGGTGTTGGGGAGAAAATCCTATGAGTATGATGGAGCCTTCTCCGTATGGGGTGGTGATCATAGCCGGCTTGTCGGTGATATGGTCCTCCCCTATCAGCCAACCGCTTCGAAGGAGGTCTTTTTTCTTGTACCGGACGACAGGCGCGTATTGCTCGTTGAACCGGCCTGGACTGATTGCAAAGACCGGGCTTCCCCAATTCAGGACCAAACCTTTTTCAGGCATTCCGTAGGCAAGGGGGTGGGTGTTGTCGAATGTCACCTTGAGCGTCGAACCAGGGCAGAAAAATTCTTTTCTTCCCAGATCCTCAGTGACATCGCGGATACTCAGTTTGAATTTATCAATGGCAAATGCGCACGCTTCGCTAAGTGTGACCAGAGTTCCTCCCTTCTCGATAAAAGTTTTGAGGGCTTTTAGTCCTTCTTCACCGATACCGCTCTGATATTCAGGCGGGGTACCCTCATAATAACGACGGTATCTCTCCGGGATCTCTCCCATGATGATCTCGGTCGAGTCTTCTGGGAGGATGATAACATCATATTTTTTAATAAGGTCTCCTTTTTTGATCTCATCGTCCTTGAGCGAGGTATAGGGAAAATCGAACTGTTCTAAGAGAAACCTGGTCCAACCCTCATCCATATTTCCTCCCCAGTAACGGTGGTACATGGCTGTTCGGAATCGGGTGACATCATGGATCCCTTCCAGAGGCATTTTATCAAGCGCCGTAAAGTCAACTCCTGTTAGAGAGGCAATTTCCTGGAGACCGGACTTGGTCCCGCTTGAGACAATAAAATCACCGGGAAGAAGGCCCATCACCGCTTTGTTCATGCGTTTGACCTTCATTCCCCTGTCCAGCAAGAGATTTACGGCTTTGAAACTGGCGTTTGAACGGCCGTCAAGAAGATAGGCGGAACCTCCGGATTCGAACTTCCCGGAAATTGCAATCTGTTCCGTGATGACATCAAAATCACCTTTTACCTTCTCAACGATTGGATCGACTTTAACGCCCATAAATTCATTCATGGTATGAGTGGAAAGGTCATAAGGGCGATTGGGTGTGCCGTCTTTGCTCCTCGTCCATTCATTATCAGGGTAAAATGTCTGTCCTAATAGATTTCGTATCAATCCCATTTTTGGTTGTGCCAGGGATATGATATAGGAGCCTTCAGGATAGGTCGTATATCCGACTGTGAACGCGTTTTTTGCTATCTGTATCTCGATGCCGGAAAGAAGCAGGGTGTTGACCATTTTGATGACAGTCAAGATGTCATGCTGGTTTTGAGGAATAACATACGCTTTAGGGCTTCCTTCGGTTCCCCGCTCAATCTGCCGCTTAGCTTTCAGGTACGCATTCCAGAGAACGGTTTTTTTGTTTCGGGCCGCTAGATCGAGAAGAGCCCAGGCAGATATCTTTTTTTGCTCGACGATATCTCTTAACCTCCACCATCCTCCAGGCCAGGGATTGGGGAAGGTGGATTGGGCTTCGTATTCAGGAAAAAGAAGTGTGCTGGCGCGGAGCTGTTCGGGATGGATATAGATAGGAGTGGCCAGTTTTGCGCTGGCCGATTCGGTCAGCATGCCGGCGATGTTATGGAAGGGAGTGATCCAGTGCCACCCGAAATGCCCCCAACCTGGGAACTGGGCGGCATTCAATATGCCGGACTTCCCATTTTCTTCCAGTTTATAAGCGATATGAGAGCCGTACCAGGCGATTTCACGCCAGATCAAGGGGTCAGCATAGGGGCGGATGGGATCGCAGTAAGGAGGGATGTAAAAACGTGCGCCATAACTTCCCATGTGGTGATGGTCGATGTATCCCTGCGGGACCCACTCCCTGTACATGATCTTGGCTGCATATTTTGACTCGACCATGTTCAGAAAATCTCCGTCCCGGTTATTATCATGACCGACGTATTTATGGTAAAGCCATGGCAGGCTGGATCCTTCATACTCGCTGCCCAGAGTCTTATAATACCAGTCTGTGACCATGATCTGTCCGTCCGGATTAAAGCTCGGGATCAGACAGAAGATGACATTGTCCAGAATACGCTGGGTATCTGTATCATCCCGGGAGATAAGGTCATATGTCAGCTCGGGCGCCATCTGCGTTCCGCCGATCTCGGTGGCATGAAGGCTCATGGACTGGCAGATGACCGCTTTTCCCTCCTCGATCAGTTTTTTGATCTCATCCTCGGGAATCCCTCTTGGATCGCTGATAGAAGCATTCACTTCCCGAAGACGGTTTAGTTTATTCAGGTTTTTTTCTGAGGAAATGATCACCAGGAGAAAGGGGTGCCCCATTGTGGAGGGCCCCATGTCGATGACTTTAAGTTTACTGCTTTCTTGTTCCAGTAGATAGAAATATTCGATAATCTTGTCCCAGCGGGCGATGTTCCGATCGCTTCCGAGTTGGAAACCGAAAAAGTCTTCAGGAGAGGTGGTTGTTTTTGCCTCTGCTGCTGGGTAGAGGATACTGACCATGAGAATTACAATAAAAAATATACTTAATAGGCTGTGCGAAGAAATAGTTTTTTTCATTATTGGCCTCCTTATGACAACATCTTTTTATCTTGAATTTTCCATTATTTCAACTGAAATTCTTTAACCTGACATATTCATAAAATATGTCGACACTATTAAGTACAAGACTACAGACAAAAAGAAAGGGACTATAGACTTAAGACTGTAGACTCGAAAAAAGCAGAATCAGGATTATCCGATTTTGACATTCTGCCATCGGATATAGATGTAGCATCCGATAGCGAAGGCGATCCAACCGACAAAAGAGAGAATAGAGGCTATAGGGTGGCGCCACACAATAGGCAGAAAAAAAATAACGATCATCATAGTCAGGATAAAAATCCTTCCTCCTGTTGTTTCAGCAATCATCAATGTCCAAATACCGATAATAAATCCAATTCCGATGCCTATTGCTTGATAAGGAATTCCCATGCTGATCACAAAATACGTGAGTCCATTCAAATTGTCCACTGAGAAACAAGATGAAAATATCTATTTTCTATAAGGGGAAAAGTTGTTATCATGGAGCAAATATTGATGGATCTACAATGGCACATGTGACCTTCATCCAGACAGAATGGTTCGAACAACTGGGCATTCTCTCTCTTGTTGCGGCGGCAAAAAAAAAGGGCCATACGGTCTCGCTTCTACTTGGTCATCGGCCGAAAAAGCTGGCCGGAAGAGTTTTGGAGTTAAAATCCGATGTGGTGGCTTTTTCAAGCACAACCGGCGCTCACCGTGCTGCCCTGTCCATCGCCCGGGAAATCAGATCTGATTATGATGGGATTATCCTTCTTGGGGGGCCACATTCGACCTTTTTTCCTGAAGTGATCAATGATTCAGTGCTGGATGCCATTTTCAGAGGCGAGGGAGACCTGGCTTTTCCTGAGATGCTGTCAAGGTTGGACCGTGAGGATGATTGGAAAACCCTTCCGGGATTCTGGGTGAAAGACAATGGACTAATTATACAGAATCCGTCTGCCGATCTCATTACAGATCTGGACTCCCTCCCCTTCCCGGATCGCGAGAGTCTCATGGAGGCGGATCCCTGGTTCCGAAAACTGTCCATGCGAAGTGTTGTTTCAGGAAGAGGATGCCCCTACAGCTGTACCTACTGTTTTAATGCTGCAATGCGAGAGCTGGTAAAAGGGAAAGGCCCCTATGTCCGGACGCGATCGGTTGAAAATCTGATAGCCGAACTGAAGATCCTCAAAGAGATGGGTGCAAGAACCATCAATTTCCAGGATGATTCATTCGGCTTGAATAAATCCTGGGCGCTTGAATTTCTTGACAGGTACAAAAAAGAGATCGGTCTTCCTTTTCTCGTTAATCTCAGACCCGAACAGATCTATTCAGAGATGATCGCATCACTGACTGAAGCCGGCTGTTATTGCGTTCAAATGGGGCTTGAGAGCGCTGTCAGCCGCCTCCGGCAGGAGGTCCTGGGGCGCAATATCAGCGACAAGGCAATGGAGGATGCTGCCCGCAGGATCAAAGATGCCGGCATACGACTCCTTGCCTACAACATTGTCGGGCTTCCTGACGAGAAGCTTCAGGATGCTAAAGCGACCATCGAATGGAATGCGCGAATGCAGGTGGATTTTCCCCGAATATCTATCTTTCAACCCTATCCCCGCACAACATTGGGAGAAAAAGTCCTGGGCAAGATGAAAGATGAGCAGATCGAGAAAGACAACATAAAAAAGCGCAAATCCCCGGATAATAACATCTCTGACCATCTAAGTGTGAGCTACTTCCGAAGGTCTCCCTTCAAGGATAAAGAAACGCGCCACATTGAAAATCTTCAAAAGTTATTCTACCTTTATATTAAAATTCCCTGGTTGCGAAAGGTCATCATGGGATTGATCAGGCTTCCTAGAAATCCGGTTTTTGACATGATTTTTCTTTTTTCGATGGCTCTGCAATACAGGAGGTCTACCAACCGGACTTTCACTGAGTTGGTGAATGTGGGTTTCCGGAATCTCCGCGCCTATTTCAACTGAGAAAATGTGTGCCGTATGAATATTTATCGGCTACCGGTCATTTTGTTATTGATGGCCTGGATATTGTTTTTTGTCTCCTGCGGAATCTTCTTGGGAGACAGGGCTGGAAAATTTGAAGAGTATATATTCAGTTTAATAAATGAATACCGTGATGGTCTGGGGCTCAATAAAATGGGATGGAGCGATGTGATCGCAGATGAAGCCCGTAATCACAGCAAAAACATGGCTGATGGAAACGTTCCATTCGGACATACCGGCTTTGAGGAACGAAAGAAAAATATAAAAGACAAAATCCCCCATTCTCTGATCTCTGAGGTCGTTGCCTGGTTAAATGATTTTTTCGGAGTTTCTTCACCGGCCGATCAGGTGTTCGAAAGCTGGATCAGCAATCTGGATCACAGAGAGGTTATTGAGGGGCCATTTGATCTTACAGGAGTCGGAGTGGTCAAGGCTGGAACAACCTATTATTTCACTGATATGTTTCTTAAAAAAAAGTAAAATGCTCGTAATCTAAACTGCCAGGTTTACGTATAAATAAATAAGACTTTTCACAATGACAGAAAAAAAAGATAACAGAGAAAGGGGGAAAACATGACGGAAAACAGGATGGAAAAACATGTGACTCTGGTTGCGGTTCTTAATATCGGCTTTGGAATCCTAGGGCTCCTCATTGCTCTGCTCGTCCTATTCGGTACGATCATCGGGAGTGTCTATACAGATGACTATGATGCCCGAAGAATCCTTCCTATAATAGGGACAGCGGTATTCGTTTTCTTTGTTCTGATTTCTATCCCGGAGATTATCGGCGGGATCGGGCTTTTGAAGCGGCGTCCCTGGGCCAGAATACTGATCTTGATCGTTGCAGTCCTTGATCTCCTCTGGATCCCGATCGGGACTATTATCGGAGCTTATGAGTTATGGGTACTTCTTCAGGAAGAGACAATCCAGCTCTTCAAACCCGCATCTGGAAAAAGCTAGCCGAAAATATCTGGGACACCTTCTTTAATTTTCTGATCATTTCGGAAACATCGTATTTGATTTTTTGGATATTTTTCCCCTTAAGCATAGGATTGAATCAGGCAAGGAGCTTTTGCATGATGTTCCGGAAACGGGTCTTGCTGATGGGATGATGAGCGATCACCTGTCCTTCATAAGCGATACAGAAAATCCCGAACGGGCAGGGGCTGTTCTGGGCATCGGATGCAGATTTCAATTCGATGATTCTCGGTTTGAGTTTAAATATGTCTTCTGCCATGGCGATTATCTCCGGGACATTTTTTCCTAGATATGGACATTGATCCGACCGGAATATTGTCAATCCTTTTTGATAGGGAACAAGGACTTTTTCCCAATCATCTTTAAATTTGGGTGCTGGGGCTTTTTTATCAAAATATTTTACCAGCAGTTCAAAATCAGGAGGAGTTGTGTCGACGATTTCGAATCCTTTTTTCAAAAAGATCTCTTTTCCCTGCATGAAGGAGCCTTCCCGAGTGGTCACGGCCACTCCATGCATATTTTGATCTTTAGCGTCTTTTATACACACATCTACCAGGAGGGCTCCATACCCTTTTCCTTTATGCACTTTTTTGAAACCGACAAATATACAATGGATGAACATATATCCCTTTGCATCCACAGGTCTCCAGGCATATTCTCCCGGGATATATTCGATCATCCCTTGCGTGCCATCCTTCTCCGAATGAAGTGTTTTGATCTTCATCCCTTCTGTGATGCGGTCTTTGATCCAATCAATTTTGCATCGAAATCCATCCTGTTCGAGGCTTTTATATCCACACATTCCGTATTCAAGGATATTTTCTGGATTCGTATCGATGATGGTGATATCACCCATTTGTTATCCCTTTCAGTTAGACATTTTTATATCGATGAGCATCTTGATGTTTTCAATGTCTGTTTGTTTTTTTACATCCACCCGAAGTGGGCGGCCTTCCATATACTTTTTTGCGTTCCGCAGTTCCTCTTTAATGTTCTCTGAAAGATCACTTTTCTCCAAGACAGCTGCAGCTTTGTCTCCGAAGACAAATCCGTTTATGAAATAGCCCTCTAAAGGCGTAAAATACAGGATCGTTCGTTTTTTGTGTTTCATCCGGAATGCCCATCCCCATTTTTGACCGGAAAAATTCCACTCTTCTATTGATGGATCATAATTAGCTTTGACATAATCTATTAGTTTCATCCAGAGCTCAAAGGTCTTGCCCAAGACTTTTTTCAGTTGAATATCGTCTGGTTTCATAGATTTATCATCAAACACACTTGATGCCATTTTGCGACCTCCTTTTTACAGGTTTCGATTCATTTCATAACTTGACAAAACATCTTTGACAAAAAGGGTGTCCCCTTTGGGAACGTCCCCATCATTCAATAGGAATAAAAAGCAGGACAGGCATTTCTGATTTTTCTTCTGGAGGATACTGTTCAAAAACCGGAGCGTTGGCATTGAGGTTGTATGGGGAAGACGGCATCCATTCCATGAAGATATACTTATAGGTTTCCCCTATCCCGACCACCGGGCTTTCGAAAACAGCATACAGGGCGCTGGGGATGTCTCTCATGACAAGGTTTTTGGGAACAGGAGAGATATCCTTGACTGCCATTCCTGCGACATATTCGTAGTCTCCCCCTTTTCCAGAAATGAAACGAATGCCATAAAAAGACAGATCGGTGCTGAAGGGCTCGATCTGTTTGTGGTAGGTTTCGAATTTTTCCCAGATCGATGCAAACATCTCGGGCATTTCATTTTCGGCTGTGATGTGTGTTGAGGTTCCCATGACCTTGAAAAAATCACGTTCTAATATTTTGGGATTCATTTCTCTTTTTCCTTTCGTCTCTGTCTGGTGTTAACGCCCGTTTTTTGAATTCAAAAACCATTATACTTTAATTGTATTTAAATATAGTATCCTTATATATATAAAATCAATTGAGGTTGGAATGAAACAAAGATTGATACACGGTTTTATCTTGATGTTTTTGATTATTTTTGTGCACTGTGGAGGCACACATTCCAAAACTTCAAATATCGATGAGATGATCCTGCGAGCCATGGATTCCTGGGTGGATCCCAAGCCTTTCGACAACTGCATCACAGGATTGATCCTTTGTATGGATGCGATTGCCCTGATCGCTCCGGATACTAGCTTTCCTCAGGAATTTGAGAGGACGATCTTGTTAACCAGGAAGCTCTTTGATTCAACTTCGGTATTAAACGAGGATGCTTATACTATGTTGCTTGCCTCTTACAAGATGATCAATAACGGAGTAAATTTTCAATTGCCTGAGGAGATCGATCAATTCAGAGGAGCTCTAGAATACAATATTGAACAGGCTCAAGTTGCCCGTGAATATCTCGAAGAGAAAGAGTTTGAAAATTGTATCAGGACTCTTCTGAACATAGTTATCTTGCACGTCACGCCTGTCAGAGAATAAAAAATTCGTCCGTATTAAATCCCACCTGGATAGTTATTTCTCTTCCGGAAAAGACAACAAGAGTCCTAATTATAGATTCTGTTGTCCATGGTTTTCATATCCTGTGTTCCTCTTAAATTGATGACTTGATCTTAGAGAATGTAAGGGATAAGCGCTTTTCTCTGTGACGGATATTCAGAAAATTTCTTTAAATACCATCTGTGATTGGCGAATGCGCGAGGTGCCAGGTTAGCGACAGTCCACAGGGCGAAAGCAGTCCCTGGAAGAGACCAGGTGGCAATTGCCCATCCTGTCCACTCCAAAATCTCTCCAAAGTAGTTGGGTGATGAAATGAAGCGGAAAAATCCTCCGTGAGGGATCTTATAATCTGTTTCAGATTTCTTTCTGAGTCCGCGGAGAATGCTGTCAGAGTGGATGTTGATGATATAGCCGCTGATAAAAAAAGTAGCTCCGATAATAAATCTCGGGTTGCTCAGCCATTGTGAACCATATGGTTCTGAGAGGGAAAAAAGAAAACGTCCGTTGAGATATCCATTGCTCATATTGAAGAAAAGCGCCATGAACATGACAAGCAATGGCATTCTGGAAGGGCTTTTTTTCATCACCAGAGGGAAAACAATGGTTCTTTGGACATAATGGATCTCCCACATCAGGAGGAAGAGGATGGCCGTGATATCTTGGCTCCGTGACGAGGAGAGGAAAAAGAGGATCGGAAAGAGAAGGGCCGGAGTTTCCATGATGAACCAGCCCCATTTTGGATCAATATTGTGGCCCCAGCCTCTTCTGGAATGGCGTCCGTAAGGAGCATTGACAAAAAAAAGACTAATGCAAATGACCACAGCTAAGGTTGTCCAGACCAGTAAAAACCAGTGGTAAAAAATGGCTTCGTTCATTCCAGCATCCCCCGCTCATCAAACCACGCAAACGTATCCTTTATCGTGTCCCCGAGAGGCCGCGGTTGGTAACCAAGTTGGTCTTCTGCTTTTTCACGGCTTATCAAACGGTGCCGCCTGAGAGCGACCAATGCCTCGGTTGTAAAAAGAGGATTTCTTTTCTGAAATCTTGCTATGGCTTCTGAAAGCGGTGCTGCCAGGCGTGCCAACCACATCGGAGTTGTGAACCGGGGCGGCTTTATTCCTCGAATTTCATCCACGATCTGTGCGAGTTCACGGATTGAACACCAGTGGCCAGAAAGAAGGAACTGGGAGCCAGCATCAGCTGTTTTCTCGGCATGCATGGCTCCTTTTACCACATCTCGGACATCTACCCAATCATATCCGCCTTGAATGAGCGCTAAGAAACTGCGGTTGTGAAGTTTTAGAAGCACCTCCCCCATTCGTGAGGGTTTGAAGTCATATGGCCCGATCACAGCTGTCGGTGCTATGACAACTGCATCGATTCGTCTATCTTTTACAGCATCTAGAACGATCTGGCTTCCGTTTGCCTTGGAGCGGTCATAGGCTGGTGATTTTGAATCAGCAGGAGTGCGGTTTTCATCAATGGCAAGAGCTAGCGGAAAAGGACTATAAGCATGTATGGAGCTGAAGTGAACGAGTCTTCGAACTCCGCACACCAGGCAGGCTTTTATAATGTTTTCTGTTCCCGCAACATTCGTCTTTCTGACGATCCCTGTTTTGTCACCGAGGATCGAAATGCTGGCTGCAAGATGATAGACAGTCTCACAACCTGTCATGGAATTTAATAGGGTTTCATAGTCGAGAATGTCCCCTTTTGCCGTTTCTATCTTGAGGCCTTCTATTCCTCGTGTGTCATTTCGGATCAGCGCCCGTACAGAACGTTCTTCCTTTACCAGCGCTCTTATAAGATTGGAGCCGATGTGTCCGGATGCACCTGTTACAAAAACTGTCATTGCCTTCTTGCTCTGGGAGATAAAAAGAAACGATATTACATGAAAAGAAATGGTTGAGCAAATTGATTTAAATTCTAAAGATCTTGAACAAAGATTTCTTATAAACGTTGGATCATGGAAACACAGCCTTAACGTACTTAATCCTAGATAGTCGATGAAATGAATAACAGGATTCTGTTTTGAACCATATGATACCAGGGATAGTAGATAAAGAGTAAAGTCTGATTAATCTTCTGATTTTTCTTTAAGCCAATCCTCTGTCCCGACCATTGTTCTTTTTTTTAGTTCTCTTTCTCTGTCTTTAATGGATGCTTGAAATTCTTCATCGTTCAGGTTGGGATCCCGGAGTTCGAGAAAGATGTTGCAGGGCATCTCCTTGCATCGACCGCAGTGTTCAAGATCTTTATTGTTCCTGCAGCAGTCATGGAGAGGACAAATACCAGAAGGCAGTTCAGAGGTCCAAAATGGTTTCCCTTCAACATAGCCGCATCCCTGACATTCTTTTCCTAAGAACTGGCATTCAGCGCAGTAAAGCCCGCAGACTGGAGCCAAGTTTATATCACTCATTTGTCTTTTATTCCTTCGGGATCGAGTACATGATGAAATTCAAAAGAAACAGATCTACAGTCCCTTGCTCATGGCATTGAGGAAGTCGGCATTGGTCTTTGTTCTGGAGATTTTCTCCTGGAGCAGTTCCATGGACTCGACCTCTGAGAGCTGACTGAGAACTTTTCGCAGAATCCAGATCCGGTTCAAGTCTTTCTCTTCGATCAGCAGTTCCTCTTTACGTGTACCAGACTTGTTGATGTCGATTGCAGGAAACAATCTTTTGTCCACAAGGCGCCGATCGAGATTGATCTCCATGTTTCCGGTTCCTTTGAATTCTTCGAAGATCACTTCATCCATGCGCGACCCTGTGTCCACAAGAGCAGTGGCCATGATTGTCAAACTTCCTCCCTCTTCTATCTTTCTGGCGGAACCGAAGAATTTCTTAGGCTTGTTCAAAGCATTCGCATCAATACCACCTGATAAGACTTTCCCTGAAGGAGGGATGATCGCATTATGAGCCCGGGCGAGACGGGTGATGCTGTCTAAAAGAATGACGACATCCCGTTTTAGCTCAACCAGTCTTTTTGCTTTTTCAAGTACGATATTTGCTACCTGGGTGTTTCGGATAGGAGGTTCATCAAATGTCGATGCGACAACCTCTCCGTTCACACTGCGTTGAAAATCTGTGACTTCTTCCGGTCTTTCGGCCACAAGAAGCACGATAAGAAATGTCTCTGGATGGTTCTTTTCAACGGATTTAGCAATGGTTTTTAGAAGAGTTGTTTTTCCTGCTCGGGGCGGAGAAACGATCAGTCCTCTTTGTCCTTTCCCGATGGGTGTCAGCAGATTCATGATCCGGGCATTGATATTTTTTGGATTTCCGTCTTCAAGATCTATCTTTTCAAATGGATACAAAGGGGTGAGATTATCGAAGTAGACGTTCCTTCTCGATTCAAAAACAACGTCGGGATGGGAAAAATTGATGGCTTCGATCTTTATCAGCGCAAAGTACTTTTCATCGTTTTTTGGAGCCCGAACGATGCCAGAGATTGTGTCCCCTGTGCGGAGCTGGAATTTCCTGATCTGGGAGGGGGAAACATAAATGTCATCCGGACTGGGAAGATAGCTGAAGTCCGGAGCACGCAGAAAACCGAAACCATCATCCAGGCATTCAAGAACGCCTTCAGAGAATAAGTTGCCGTTCTTTTTAGCCTGGGCTTCTAAGATCTTGAAGATGATGTTCTGCTGGTTAGAATCTTTAAGATCTTCATTTGAAATACCCGCTTCTGCTGAGATCTTTTTTAATTCGGTGATTTTTTTCTCTTCCAATTCTACAAGGTTGTATTCTTTCATTTTGCACCTCTCGGTTGGATATTAAAAATATTCCTTGTGATCGTTTCTATTATTTTTGATCAATAAGCAAGGAGGATTCCTGAGGGCTTTCTCCCTTTTCTCCTCTTTTTTCGGTGCTCTCGCTGCGATGGTTTTTTTTGGTTTTTTTGAATTTCTCTGGAATGTCTTTTGTCAATGCCAATTTCAGGACTTCATCCATATTATCCACAAGATGGAACGTCATTTCCTCTTTAATGTTCTTGGGAATATCTTTCAAATCGGGTTCATTATCGATAGGAAGGATGATTTTATGGATGCCTTCTCGATGAGCGGCCAGAATCTTTTCTTTGATGCCTCCCACAGGAAGGACTTTACCTTTAAGTGTGATCTCCCCGCTCATAGCGAACGTTTTATCAACAGGGATATTCAACAGGAGGGAAATGATAGATGTGGCGATTGTGATTCCGGCTGAGGGACCGTCCTTGGGTGTGGCGCCTTCGGGAACATGAATATGGATATCTGAGTTTTTGTGGAGATCTCTGGCTATGTTTAATTCGTACATCTTTCCTCTTACATAACTGAATGCTGCTTGAGCAGATTCCTGCATGATCTCACCCAACTGTCCTGTCAGGGTGAAGTTTCCTTTCCCATAGATCTTGGTGACTTCAAATGTCAGCAACTCGCCTCCGAATTCTGTCCAAGCCAGTCCCACAGCAGCGCCGATCTCATTTTCTTTGTTGATAGCCGCTCGTCTGAAACGAGGAATGCCGAGATACTTTTCGATGGATTTAGGAGTGATTGTTTCTTGGTAGTCTTTCCCTTTGGTCACTACCTTTTTCACCATCTTTCGACAGAGGGAGGTGATCTCTCGCTCAAGGTTTCTCACTCCTGCTTCCCTGGTATATTCCCGGATGATCTTTTTCAAAGCTGAATCGGTCAATTTGATGTTTTTGTCTTTCAGACCATGCGCCTTGACCTGTCTGGAAAGAAGGAAACGCTTCGCGATCTGGGCTTTTTCTTCTTCCGTGTAACCAGGAAGACGAATGATCTCCATCCTGTCTACGAGAGGCCTGGGGACTGGCTCCAGCATATTGGCTGTAACCACGAACATGACCTGGGATAAATCAAAATCGGTATCTAGATAATGGTCGAGGAACGTGCTGTTTTGTTCTGGATCTAAAACCTCCATAAGAGCGGAAGCAGGATCTCCACGGAAATCCATGCTCATCTTGTCTACTTCGTCAAGGAGAAAAACTGGATTCTTTGTCCCTGCTCTTTTTATCATCTGAATGATACGGCCTGGATATGCACCGATGTAGGTCCGGCGGTGACCTCGAATCTCAGCTTCGTCCCGGACTCCTCCGAGAGAGAGACGCACAAACTTTCTTCCTGTTGATCTTGCGATGGAACGGCCTAAGGAACTTTTTCCAACACCAGGGGGTCCTATGAATCCCAGGATAATCCCTTTAGGATTCTTGACAAGCTGCCGGATGGAAAGGTATTCCAGGATTCGTTCTTTGACTTTATCTAAACCATAATGGTCTTCATTGAGAATTCGTTCAGCTTCCTTCAGGTCTCGTTTCTCTCTTGACTTTTTGTTCCAAGGCATTGATAGGAGCCAATCCAGAAAGTTGCGGCAAACAGTTGCCTCTGCAGACATGGGTGGCATGGTTTCCAGACGCTCGATCTCTTTTTTTGCTTTTTCATCTGCATCCTTCGGCATTTTTGCATCGGCGACTTTATTTCTGAGCTCGTCGATCTCGTTTATCTGATCTTCTTTTTTTAAGTTGACCCCCGAAGGAAAAACTTTCTGTCCTCTGTCCTGAAAAGGCGGGCGTCTTTTTTTCGTCGGTTTTCCATCTTTTCCGAGCTTGCTTTGGATCTTCAGAATTTCGTTTTCAATGATGAAGTTTAATCGTCTCAGACGTTCGAGACAGTTGATGGATTCAAGAAGATTCTGTTTTTCCTCAAGAGGGAGATAGAGATGAGAGGATATAATATCTGCGATCCTATCTGGGCTGTTGTCTCTAAGAGCTGGAATAATGGATTCGAAATTGGCGTTTTGACTCAACTTGAGATAGTCCTCAAATAGAGCGAGCACCCTTTGAAGGACGTCCTTTGCCTCTTCCGGATCGACAGCGATATCATCTATTTCTTTGACAAGAACCCTGCAATAAGGGTGGATAGAATCGAATTCGATGATTCTGGCACGTTTTTTTCCTTCGACAATGATCTTGATATTATTATCATCCATCTTGATGGCCCGTATCACTTTAGCGATAACTCCGAGAGAATAGATATTATTCTCATTGGGTTCGTCAATGGATGGATCGATCTGGGCTGAGAGAAAAATGTTTCTGTCCTTTTCAGTGGCTTTTTCAATAGCCTCAATTGATGAATCCCTGCCAATGATAAAGGGGACAAGAGTCGAGGGGAAGATGACGAGGTCTCGTAATGGGATGAGGGGAATCAATTTTAAAGATTCTGATTTTCCTCTTTTTTGCATTTATTTCAGCTCCTAGAGATTTTCATATGATCAATCAATATAAGATGTCAGACAGTCACCACACGCTGTAGGATATACATTGATTATGTAGTAAAAATTTTGCATTCTGTTTTTCTGGGGAATAGAAACATCGAAGGACTTAGACTTCATATTATAGCCTTATCGACCAAAAAGTCAACCGTTTTCCTCATAAGAAGGTTTTCTTTGAGGTTGTCTCTTCTCCCCTCTTTATTAATGCTTTCAATGATTTGAGAGAGGGGGACATTGTTTAACTTTGCGATGTTTTTAAGCTCATCCTGGATCTCTTTTTCTGATATCTGGATGTTTTCTTTTTCAGAGATTTTTTTCAGGATCAGATGATTTTTTACTGTCTTCTCAGCTTGGGATTTTGCTTGTTCTTTTAAACTTTCCATATCTTTTTTCCCCATATCCTGCTGAGGTTTGGATGACAGGAGGCGCTGCAAGATCTGAAGTGATTCTTGCTGGATGATCGATTCTGGGATTTCTATCTTCGTTTTCTGGATGATATTATCAAGAACTTCCTCGGCTGTTTCTTTTCTTTGATTGCTTTTATTATTGATCTGAAGTTCCTCGCGGATCTTATTTTTGAGAGAATCCAGGTTTTCAAACTCCCCAAGATCTTTTGCGAAATCATCATTTATCTCAGGAAGGACCTTTTCTTTAATGGATTCCACTTTAATAGAATAGGAAATATTTTTTCCTGCCAGTCTTTTGATTTTATAATCTTCTTCATACTGAACGGAAAACTGCGACTCCTCTCCCTGCATGAGGCCGATGAGGTGTTCGTTCAGCGTCTTTTCGTTATCCGGATGATTGGCAAGAACCACGACTTTTTCGCTGGGGAGATATTTTTTTGTGGTGATATCCTGTCCTTTGACCTCTACTACGACATAATCTCCGTCAGCTACACCCCTTTTCTGTGTGGGGATATACTGGGCGGACCTGGAGCGCAGGTCATCGAGAGCTTGATCTATGTCTTTTTCTGTCACTTCTGACAGGGGTTTTTTGACTTTTTGCTTGCTGTAATCAGGAAGATCAAACTCGGGCCATACTTCAACTTGGACAGTCACTTTCAAAGGATCACCCTCTTGAAAATGAATATCGGAGATAAGAGGGCTTCCTGCGGGATTGAGGTCATGGTGCTTGAGCTGTTCGCTTAAAACCCGGGGAATGAGGGCATTGATCACAGATTCCTTTATCTCTGCATAATACATGCGTTTGACAACATCTTTGGGTGTTTTTCCTGGGCGGAATCCTTTGATTTTGACCTTTTTTACGTAATCGTTCGTGACCTTATCGATCTCCTTGGTTAGATCTTTAGCAGGAATTTCCAGCTGGATCTCTTTTTTTGAGGCCGTGATCTCTTTTAAATTGTTCATCTTATCTCTCTTGATAAAAATGGGCAGAGCGGGATTCGAACCCGCACTCCTTCATCAGGAACTAGGTCCTAAACCTAGCGCGTATGCCAATTTCGCCACCTGCCCTCATAAACATAAATATTCCAGATATTTCATTTCGAACTTGATTCCTATGAAGATGTGAGGTTGTCAAAAATCAGAATGGAATTAATAAATACCATAGTCTGATTTTTTTGTCAATCTCGTGCTCTTTCCGTGCTCTCTCTATTCATCTGAAGTTACGATTGAGATTTTGATTTATCCTGTCTTATTTATAAAAAATGTCGACATATTTTACATGAGAGCTGCCCAATCTCATGGGACTTCCTTATACAGCCTCCTGTTTCGGTGTATTCAGTATGTCTTAACAGGCCGCTACGACGCTGTTACAGCGCCGATTCAAGCTTCCCTCTTAGACCACTTCAATAATCAAGGTTATTCGATCTCGAGGCCTTTGGTTCTCCATTTTTTTGCAATACGCTCTACCGCATCCAGTGAGAATTGTATATCTTGATCTGTATGCGCAGCTGATACTGCGCCAAATCCATGGAATATATTGACCCCCTCGTTAAGCATGGCTAATTTGAAGATCTTTTCTCTCATTTCAATGTCACATGTCTGTGGATCCCAGACCTGTTCGGGAAAAACGATCCGGTCCACATCTTTTTTTAGAAAATGGACACCGACAAAAGAGCTGTCGGATTCAAACTCGAACGGTTTTCCGGTGCATTTCACGTTGAATCCATTTTCCGCAAAGATTTTTTCGATCTCCTGTCTTACTTTTTGCCCGAACTTCCCGATCTTTGGATAGATCGCATCAGCCTGTTTGATGAGATGCCGGAGATAGACAATCCCAGCTAATATAGCTGCAGGGTGGGCAGAGAATGTACCTCCATCAAATTTTACACGTGAGCCGATGGGTGTTTCAGGACTGCAGAGGTTCATGATATCCTCATGTCCTGTAACCGCGCTAACCGGCAAACCGCCGCCAATGGCTTTTCCAAAGACAGAGAGATCAGGTTCGACTTCATAGAGGGATTGGAGCCCGCTTGGAAGAAAGCGGAACCCAGATATCACTTCGTCGAAGATCAAAACGGAGCCGTATTCCTCAGTTAACGTCCGGGCTTTTCGGATATAATCCTGATTCCCGAATATAAATCCTCCTGCTCCTATGAAAGGCTCTAAAATTAGGCAGGCTGTTCTGTCCCCGAATTCTTTGAACTTCTCCTCAAGATCCTGGATATTGTTGAACTGAGTGATAAGGATCGAAGAATCCATAGTGGACGGAAGCCCTGTGGATTCAAGAAGTTCCAGCCCTTTCTGGTATATCGTTATCCCTTTAAGCGCATAGGGCTGCGCACCGTGCCATCCTCCCCCGATCTTCAGCACCAGGTTTCTTTGGGTAAAGGATAATGCAAGCATGATAGAATACATGGTGGCAAGAGTTCCGCTGGTTGTAAATCTGATCTTATTTGCCTTGACTTGTTTTAAGATCAGCTCGGAGAGATCAATCTGATGTAGTCCCGGGAAACCTGTTTCGAGACCCTGGCCTTGGTTGAAATAATCACGCAATGTTTGAATGACGATTTTCGGATTGTGACCGAGAACGTTCGCAAAATGGCCCTGCCAAAAATCAATGTATGTATGGCCGTCAATATCCTGGACTTTTGAACCGCTGCTGATGGTGTCATAAAAAGGGAATGGGTCGAACAGGCGTAGATTGTGGCTTCCCCCCTTGATGAGGGAATGCTGGTTTTTTTTAAATCGGGATTCTGATTTTCTGTGTGTGGCCCTATATTCTTTGCAGATCTCTTTGTAGATCGTCTGCTTATCCATTTAGAATTGAGCCCTGATTTGATCTTTGAACAGTGATCTTTTCACTCGTGTTATTATACGATCTTTTTTTATTTGAAATATTTGAGGAGCCTTTGAGCTAGTGCGGGGTCGAGCTTTTTTAACTGCATATAGATCTCACGTGCAGAATAATTATCCTGGAGATTGAGATAACAAATGCCAAGATTATAATAAGCTGTTGCATAGTTTGGTTTAAGTTCTATGGTTTTTCTTAAAGGTTCAATTGCTTCATAAAATTTCTTCTGGAGCATGTAATTTACAGACATATTCAACCACGCATCCGAGTTATCCGGATTGACCTGGACAAGCTGAGAAAATGCATTGACTGCTCTGGAATACTGTTTGAGTTGATTATAGGAAAATCCGAGGTTGCTGTATGCGAATTCAAAATTTGGACGCAAAGCAATGACTTCTTTGAAAATCTTGATCGCTTCATTGAATTCTTTCATCTTGATATACATATAACCCAGATTATATAACGCATCTGCATCTTCGGGATTGAGATCAACAAGCTTTCTGGCAGCTTCAGCCGCCTTTTCGGGCATTTTTGCCTCGTCATACATTCTGATAACCCCATTGTAGTAAGCCTGTGCATCCTTTGGGCTTAATTCTGCGAGCCGGTAATAGATCTCCGCCGCTTTTTCATACTGCTTGGCTTTGGTGAGAGCCTGAGCATATTGATAGACCATCTGGGTGTCTTCAGGATTGGTTTCTAATGCCTTCTCAAATGCCATTCCAGCTTTGTCAAATATCTCGAGAGAAACATAGCAATTGCCGATACTGGCATAGGTGTCCTTTAAATCTTCCGGATTTGAAGAAACATATTTTTCGAATGCTTGAACAGCTTTTTGGTAGTCTTTGATCTCTTTGTATGCTCTCCCGAGGATGTAGTGGGCTTCTGTTTTCTGAGGATCCAGCCTGAGAGCATTCCCCAGATGAGATACTGCTCCATTCCAATTTCTCATTGTGAAATACACTTCTCCTAATTGGTAGGCTGCATCTGAGTGGTCGGGATCGAGTTCAATGACTTTTTGATAAGTGTTAACTGCATTCGAATAATTTCGCTGGTCAACATAGACTTGAGCAAGAAGAAAGAAAAGATCCTTATCATTGGGTTTGAAGTTTATGAGTTTTTTTAAAAACTTCTCAGCGCTGGATGTGTCCTTGATCGCAGCAAATGCTTGGGCAGCGAAATTTGCCCCATCCCACGTCTCTATAAAGTCCTCCGTTGTCCAATCTTTGAATTTTATGACTTCACCCGATGTGGGGAGCTGTGTAGCGATCTCTGCACCCATAACGATCCGGTCACTCCTTGAAACCACATTCATGATCCCTATGACCAATCCTTCAGAAGTGATGACCGGACTTCCGCTGAGGCTTGGCCTTGTACTGACATTCAATTGAGCCAGCTTTTTTGTCAGGGGAAAATCTGTGGACTCTGTGACCTTTCCGGCATGGATCTGAATATCTCCGTAGTCGTTTCCTCCGACAATATAGACCACAGCGCCTGTTTCCAGTTTATCAGCCTGGCCGATCTTCAAAGGAGAGTTTTTGCTTTTGAGGCTCAACAACGCTAAATCCAATTCTTTATTGACGGTTATGAAACCATTCACTTTTATGTTCTTTCCGGTGTAATCGATCCCCATTATATTCTTTGCCTGGGATATCGAGTGATACGTGGTGACAAGGAGTTCTTCTTTGATAAGGAATCCAGTGGCACGCCCGATCTCTTCTTTTTTTTCTCCATACACAATTAGAGAGATAACACCTTCTTTTTGGGTTTCGATCTTTGTCAGAGCTTCACCTTCCTGGGAGAAAAGTCCCAAGGGTGAAACAAGGGTCAGGAAAGAAGTTACGAATAAGAAAAAGAATAAAGATTTTTTTATCATTTTTCCCTCCTCGATGTGGAAATTTTTATCGAATATAAAATTTACACTTTGAAAAAAGGAGTGTCAAATCATTATCATAATTAACTTCTCACCGTTCTCGATATAAACTATAATTCGGAAGCGGTTTTCCAGTAGGACAAGCTTAAGAAATGACTGAAAAAAAGACCATTATTGTTATTTATATCTTTTCACTTTTAGGTATTCTAGCCTGGCTCGGTGCAATTCTTCTTGCTCCATACTTTAAGAGTCAGTCAATTCCGGAGAGTCGTCTCCTATATGGTGTCTTTTCTAGGATCTGCCATCAGGCGCCGTCAAGATGTTTTTATTTATTCGGATTTCCTCTTGCCGTTTGCACGCGCTGTCTAGGGATATATTTGGGTTTTCTTAGCGGGATTGTTTTTTTCCCCTTTATCAAAGGCTTCAAGATGGCAGCGGTCCCTCCTTCTTGGTTGTTCATCTTTTTAACTTTTCCGATCGCTGTAGATACAGGAGGGAATTTTCTCAGCCTGTGGTCTTCTCCGGATTGGCTGCGCTTTGTTTTCGGACTTATATGGGGATCCATTCTTCCTTTCTATTTCGTGGTGGGTCTCTCTGATTTTTTTACTCATTTACAAAAAAAGAAAAAGAGAGTATAAATCAAACAAAAAAAACAGGAGCGACCTCATGAATGAGCAAAAACCAAATATGTTCATCCCCGCCCTCATCGGTGGAGGGATTGCAGGTTTTCTATCCGGTGTTCCTTTAGTGAACTGCCTTTGCTGCCTGTGGATCATCGGGGGCGCCATATTGGCTGCCTATCTGCTTCAAAGGGATTCAAAAACTCCTTTGACTTCGGGGGATGGAGCTATTGTAGGAGCTCTCTCAGGGATAATCGCAGCCGTTGTTGATGCTATTGTGAGCATTCCATTCCAGGCACTATCCAATGATATTTTTCGGAAGATGATGGATTGGGCTGCAGAGTATGCGGACGACATTCCAGAAGGATGGGAAAAATGGCTTGAACAGGGAAACATGGATATGACTCTTCCATGGATTTTTCTTGGTTTCCTTATAACCGCTGTTATCTTTGCCAGTTTGGGCGCTCTGGGAGGGATCATCGGTGTTTCTGTGATCAAAAAACCAGCCAAGCCAGGCCAGGAGGTGATCGATGTTTCTGAAAAAGACTCAGGTGATCGTAAATCCTGAATCCAATCAAGGCAAAACCGGAAAAAAATGGACTCAGATCAAGGAGATGCTGAAGTCTTTCTTGAAGGAGTTTAAATATGAATTTACCAAAAAACCTCTTGATGCAGTAAACATCTCCAAGGCTGCCATCAAGGATGGAAATGAATTGATCGTCGGGGTCGGTGGGGATGGAACGGTGAATGAGATCGCCAATGGTTTTTATGAGAACAATAGAATCATCAATCCTGAAGCTATGTTGGGAATGATTCCCTCAGGGACAGGATGCGACCTGAGCCGGAGTTTGAAAATCCCAAAAGGATTCAGGAATGCGTTGAAAGTGATCACAGGTGCCTCTCCTTGGAAGATCGATGTCGGAAGAGTGTGTTATATCAGCAATGAAAACAGAGAAGAAGAAAGATATTTTTTAAACATCACAGATTTTGGATTTGGAGGAGAGGTTGTGGAGAAAATGAGACAGCAAGGGAAAAAACGAAACGCTTCTTCTTATTTACAATGTGCTCTTTCGACCTTCCTTTCATATAAGGCTAAAAGACTGAAAATCAAGGTAGACGGAAGAGAGCTTGAGTTGGATGATTATATGATCGGAGCGGTGTCGAATGGGCGTGTTTTCGGAAAAGGCATGAAGATCGCACCAGAAGCGATTCTGGATGATGGTTTGTTTGACCTTGTTTTAGTCAAGCGCATGAAACTCGCTGAATTTTTGAGAAATCTAATGAAGCTGTATTCCGGCACGCATCTTTCCCATCCGAAGGTTATGTTGGTCAGAGGGAAAAAAATAGAAGCTGAATCTGTCGATGAGAGCGAAAGAGTGCTGATCGAGGTCGACGGAGAACAGATTGGACGCCTGCCGGTTTCCTTCGAGATATTACCGAATAGCCTTCCTGTACTTGGAAGTAGATAAAAGAATTTTTACCCAGGAAAAATTACCGAAGTTTTGATCTCTGTGATGGAGGGATGTTGGTGATGACCAACCGCCCTGATGCGTCATAGAACGTATATATCTTTGAGCTCCGTCCTCCCGAGATTTTCTGTTCAAAGGAATTGACCTTCTTGATAAACCGGCGCGTTTCCGGATAGGGGGGAACGCCTCCGTATTTTTCCACAACCGATTGGCCGGCATTGTAGGCGGCAAGAGCCAATTGGACATTTCCATCGTTCTTCTTAAGAAGTTTTTTGAAATATTTGACACCCGCTTCGATATTTTCATATGGATCGAATACATTTTGCACATTGTATGCTTCTGCTGTTTCAGGCATTAGTTGCATTAGACCGCTTGCTCCTTTTTTCGAAACGGCGAAAGGATCGTAGTCGGATTCTGCTTTTATGAGTGCGTGGATCAAAGATGCCCGGATTCCTTGCGAAACACTGATACTTCGAATGATCCTGTCATACTTTCCTCCATTGCCGGCAACGGAGTGGCATATCAAAGGAAGAATGAAGATGCATACTCCGATCAGAATGGACCGAAAGATCGTTCTTGTGCTCGTCATCTTATGGCCTATATTGGCATATTGGGTCTGATAAGACAATCCTCTTTAAGGGTGATATTTGATTCCCGGAATCCAACTTACATGAAGATCCTATGGGATGAGTTTTTCCAGTATAAGCAGGCTTTTTTTTAGAGTCTTATCGAGTTCATCTGGAGAAGATCCGCCAGCTTGAGCGAAATCCGGCCGTCCTCCTCCTCCACCCCGGATCAAAGGTGCCAATTCTTTTATGATAGAATTCGCCTGGATCTTTTCAATAAGATCTTTAGAAACGGCTGCTGTCATGAAGACTTTTTTATTCTCTTTCATGCCGAGAATAACAATCCCTGTTCCGATCTTCTGTTTGAGAGAATCGGATAAAGTTCTGAGTTCAGATTGACTTAGTTTTTCGACCTTCTGCACAAGAACTTGGATTCCTTTTATCGTAGTGAGTTGTTCCTCTTTTGATTGGAATGACATATTTGCCAGTTTCTGTCGGAGAGCTTTGTTTTCTCTTTCCGAGCTTTTTAAAGAAGCCATGATCTTATCGAGCTGGTCAGGAAGATCGCTTTTTGAGACTTTTAAAGAGGATTGAATGCCCGATATAATATTTTGGATTTCCTGAACATGCCGGAGAGCCATTTCGCCTGAGACAGCTTCTATCCTCCGCATCCCGGCAGCAATGCTTGATTCTGATAAGATCTTAAAAAATCCAATCTCCCCAGTAGCTTCAACATGCACTCCCCCGCAGAGCTCTTTGCTAAACTCATCGATGGAGACCAATCGAACGTTTTCGCCATATTTTTCCTCAAAGATGGCAATAGCCCCCTTCTGAAGCCCTTCTTCCAGGCTGACAAGCACTGTGGAAACAGATAGATTGTCTCTGATCTTTTCATTCACCATAGCTTCAACTTGCTCCAGCTCAACAGGATCTACTGCGGTGAAATGAGTGAAATCGAAGCGAAGCCTTTCTGGGGCGACGAGGGAACCCGATTGCTTGATATGGTCTCCAAGAACAGCTCTCAAGGTCGCATGAAGCAGATGCGTAGCCGTATGATTACGGGTCAGGTTCTTTCTGCGCGGAGAGTCGATCTCTGCATCGACGGTATCCCCAACTTGGATCTTTCCCGCAAGAATCTTGATTCTCTGCGATATGATATTTGGAATGGGATAATAACCGGATTCAACAACCGCGGAAAAATGAGGATTTTTCAAGATCCCTGTGTCACTTGCCTGTCCGCCGGCTTCAGCATAGAAGGGAGTCCTGTCAAGAACTGCCTCTCCTCTCTCTCCTTCCTTGATTTGATCGACTTGTTTGCTGTCCTTTATAAGAGCCAAGACCTTTGTATCCGAGATCTTTTGGCTAGAATATCCTTTGAACTGAACGGATAATTCTTTTAATTTCTCATATACGAGTCTATCTTTTTCTTTTGCGTCTCCCTTCCAGGCTCTACGGGCTCTTTCCCTCTGTTTTTCAAGTTCTTTTTGAAATCCTTTTTCATCTATCTTCAATCCTTTTTCCTGTGCGAGTTCTCTCGATAGTTCGAGAGGAAATCCGAAAGTGTCATAGAGCTTGAAGAGTTTATTCCCGTCCAAGACCTTTTTTTCGCTGGAAAGGCTTTCATCGATGAATTGTTTGAAAGTTCTCAATCCTGAAGAAAGCGTAGACGAAAATCTTTTTTCCTCGGCGAGGCAGATCTTGGCAATATAGTCTGATGAGAAAAGCAATTCTGGATAGGCATCCTTCATGATATCAATCACGACTCCCACGAGTTTGAATAGGAATGGGTCCTCGTGACCCAGATACGTCCCATGCCGGTATGCCCGCCTGATCAGTCTCCGAAGGACGTATCCTCTGCCGTCATTGGCGGGAAGAATGCCGTCTCCAACTAAAAATGACACGGCTCTTATATGGTCCACGATGATGCGAAGAGAGAGATCTTCTTTATCGCTGGCTCCGTATTCCTTATCACTGATTTGACAAAGAGCTTCGATCAGAGGTGCAAACAGATCGGTCTCGTAATTACTTGATCGCCCTTGAAGTGTTGTTGCCATTCGTTCTAGTCCCATCCCGGTATCGATGGAAGGAGAAGGCAAAGGAGTTTGTTTTCCGTCCTTATCTTGAATAAACTGCATGAAAACCAGGTTCCACAGCTCTAAAAACCGGTCGCTTCCACTCTCAATATGCGTATATGGATCGCCTTTTGTTCCTCTGGATTCAAGATCATAGTGGATCTCGGAGCAGGGCCCGCAGGGGCCGGTTTCTCCCATGGCCCAAAAGTTATCTTTTTTTCCGAAACGGAAGATCATTTCAGATGGGATTCCAATCCTCTCGTTCCAGATCTGAAATGCTTCGTCATCTTTCTCATACACAGTGATATACAGCCTGTTTTTGTCTAGACAGAAGATCTCTGTCATCAGCTCCCAGGCAAATGCAATGGCATCTTCTTTAAAATAATTGCCGAAAGAAAAATTTCCCAGCATTTCAAAAAAGGTATGATGCTTGTTTGTCTGCCCGACCTGTTCAAGGTCATTGTGTTTTCCACTGACGCGCATACACTTTTGGACGGAAGCGGCTCTTGTGTAGCTTCTCTTCTCAAGCCCCAGGAACAAGTCCTTGAATTGGTTCATTCCGGCATTTGTAAATAGTAATGTCGGGTCATTTTTCGGAAGAAGAGAGGAGCTTTTTACGATCTTGTGTTTCTTTTTATTGAAAAAATCAAGAAAAGCTTCACGGATTCCCTGCGCCCTCATTCCGGCTTGTCCTTAGGGATTTTTGCATTGGACTCTTTAAAGCTTTTAAGTGTTTTTTCCATGTCCTCTTTTGCTAGATCGGATGTGGATTGGATGCCAATCACACGCAGCTTAAATTGATCGGGGCTGGTGGAGAACTGCATACCTTGATCATAAGAGATATATCCTTTTTGAAAGAGATGATAGATCGATTGGTCGAAGGTCTGCATATTGTATTGCGACACTCCTGAGGAGATAGCATCGCGAATAAGATTTGTTTTGTCTTTGTTGGTAATACATTCTGCAATATAAGGAGTATTGATCATGACTTCTACGGCAGGAACCCGTCCCTCCCCTTCTTTTTTGGGGATGAGCCTCATGGAGATAACCGCTTTCAAAATACTCGCCAGTTGGAGTCTAACTTGTTTATGGTGATGAGGAGCAAAGACAGTAACGATTCGATTTATTGTTTCAGGTGCATCCAGGGTGTGGACAGTACTCAATACGAGATGTCCTGTTTCTGCTGCAAGAAGGGCAGTTTCTATTGTGTCATGGTCTCTCATCTCTCCGACAAGGATCACATCGGGATCCTCCCGCAAGGAGGCACGCAGGCCATGTGCAAAACCGATCACATCCGAACCGACCTCACGTTGATTGATCATACTTCTTTTATCGCGATGGAGGTATTCGATCGGATCTTCGATGGTGATGATATTGACCGAACGGTTGGAGTTGATGTGGTCAATCATGGAAGCAAGGGTTGTGGATTTACCGGACCCTGTCGTTCCAGTGACAAGGACGAGACCCCGAGACTCCATTGCGATGGATTTGATTATATCGGGCAGCAGAAGATCCGGTATGGATTCGACCTGAAGCGGGATGATCCTGAGAACGATGGCAAGAGAGCCTCGTTGACGATAAATACTTCCCCGAAATCGACCGAAACCTGCAACACTGTAGGCAAGGTCTACATCGAGATTTTTCTTCAATATCTCTTTGTGAAAATCGGTTGTGATCTGCTCAGATAATGCCTTGGTGTCATCGGCCGTAAGTTTGTTCAGGTTGGTCAGCGGTTTGAGTTTACCGCTGATTCGAAGAATTGGATAGTTCCCAACTTTGAGATGCAGGTCAGAAGCATCATTTTCAATGGCTATTTTTAAGAGATCATTGATATTCATATTGACTCCCATCCAAGGGGCTTTTCAGAAAATGGAGCAGATCCAGAGTATTACTGCTCAAACCAAAATCTATTTTATACGGATTTTTTTTTATTTTCCACTTCAATTGTTGGCATAGCACATATGAGAGAGCGATGCCTTTCTCTAAAGGAACATATTTTTCCGGAGATGGTCAGATATAGGTCAGCCAGTTGTAGGTGTCTTTCTTGGCACCATGTATATATGCAAAATAAGCGTCCTGGATTTTTTTTGTGATGGGTCCGCGCGTTCCTTCTCCGATCTGGATCTTGTCGATCGACCGGATGGGTGTTATCTCTGCTGCAGACCCTGTGAAAAAAACCTCATCAGCAATATAGAGCATTTCTCTTGGAATGGTATCCTCAAGAACTGAATATCCAAGGTCCTTGGCGATGTAGATGACAGAGTCTCGTGTGATTCCGGGAAGGACCGAGGAGGACAAAGGAGGAGTATGAAGGGTTCCATTCATGACGATGAATACATTTTCTCCGCTGCCTTCGCTCACGTGACCTCTTGAGTTCAGGGCAATTCCTTCGATATAATCTTCCAACAAGGCTTCCATTTTGATCAATTGAGAGTTCATATAATTCGCACCGGATTTGGCAAGGGCAGGAAATGTGTTTGGTGCTACCCTCTGCCAAGAGGAGACTCTCACATCCACTCCATTCTCAAGCGCTTCATCGCCAAGATACTTTCCCCACTCCCAAACCAGCACTGCGCAATCCACTGGATTAGGAAATGGATCCACACCTAAGGTCCCATATCCTCTATAAACGAGCGGACGAATATAACAGGCATTGTATTCATTCACTTTCACGGTCTCGATGACCGCATGATTTAACTCTTCCTGAGTATAGGGGATCTCCATTCGATAGATCTTGCAGGAATTGAAAAGCCGTTTTGTATGGTCTTTCAAGCGAAAGATGACACTTCCTTTTTTTGTTTCATATGTCCGGTATCCTTCGAAAATGGAACTTCCGTAATGGATGACATGAGAAGCAAGATGGATATTTGCATCCTTCCATGGCACGAGATTCCCATTCATCCAGACCTTTCCGTTTTCATTAAAGGGGCTCATTCCTGACTCCTTTGCTTATTATGAAACGCATGATCTTAAAAGAAAGAAAAAAGGTTTTTTATCCTATAAAAATCATAGGGTGAAGTCAACTTCATATTCTTGGATTCGTTCTTCCAAGCAAATTCCCATCCTCACTTACCTGTAATGATGTTCCGACGTTTACATGTCGGGGAAATATCTATTTAGTCTCTTCTGTTTTTGCCCAGGATAAAACGCCTTCTTTGAGAATGTCCCTAAACGGGCTCTCCGCATTTAGGACATTTTTGAGCTTTGAGTGGAAGGGGCCATTGGCAGTTCCAACAGTTGAATTTATCCCGTGTATCGCGTGCTTTGATCCGGCTCCAGATTTCATCGATCTCAGACTGATCGACATCCATGTTCTGAAATTTAGCGACCCCTTTGATGATCTCGGAAGCTCGTCTATATCGATTTTCTATGTCTTGTGCTAGACACTTCATAATGATCCTATCAATCTCCTTCGGAATGGTATTGTTCTTGAGACGCGGGGGGGTGACCATTCCCTTTTGTGCTTTTTCCAGGATCTTAAAGGGATCGGGATCATAGATCGGAGGTCTTCCGATGAGCATCTCATAGAATATGCATCCGATCGAATAGATATCGGATTGATAGATCGCTTTTCCGGCGAATTGTTCCGGTGCCATGTAGGGCGGAGATCCGATTCGGGTGGAAGCATAGGGAACATTGTTCAACCAGGCGGATGTGCCGAAATCAGTGATTTTCAAATTGTTTTTGATTGAAATTATAATATTCGATGGACGGAGATCACGATGAATGATTTTGTTTGCATGTGCATGGTCAACGGCATCTGCTATATGGATGATATAATCTACAGCCTCTTCACTGGACAGGACCTTTTTCTCCTCTAATATCCCTTCTAACGTTTCCCCTTCTACATACTCCATGACCATAAAAAAAACTTTATTTTCCTTTTCCGCTGAGATCATGCGCACGATGTTTGGATGGTCCAAAGCTGCCTGAAGACGTGGTTCTTTAAGGAGCTTGAAAAGCTGGGTGGATTGTTTATGAGGGACTTTTAAGGCCACGTTCGTATTGAGCCAAGTGTCTTTAGCAAGATAAACCGAGCCGAAACCTCCGCTTCCGAGGGATCGAATGACCTCGTATTTTCCTACTTTTTGTCCTTGAAGGAACATGTTATAAATCCCAGAATTGTTGTCTGGCTGCCAAGCAGCTTATGGCTGCGGTTTCAGACCTAAGGGAATATATTCCAAGACTGGCACAAGTAAAATCGTTCATCACTATATAGTGTTCTTCCTTTTCTGTCCACCCTCCTTCCGGCCCGCAGGCAATGAGGATGGAGTCAGGTTTATCTTTCTTTTCCTGACTCATAAGATGAAGGATGTCTATAAGACGTTTTCCTTTGTTCTCTGAAAGAAAGAGCTTCAATCTGTTTTGACGATCTTGGGCAAGGGTCGAAAGTGTCATTGGAGGATGGATGATAGGTCGGATGGATCGTCTGCATTGTTTCAAAGCTGCGATAATGATCTTGTTCCACCTGGCTTTTTTTGATTCGAAACGGTCATTGATCTTGATAAGAGACCGGGTGCTTTGGACAGGAATGAAATCTGTCATGCCAAGTTCGGTCGCTTTCTGGAGCAATATATCCATTTTTTTTGATTTGATTGCCGCTTGAGAAAGGATCAGGCGAGTACCGGAATCTCTTTTGGTTTGTTGGGAGATGATAGAGAGCGAAGAAGAAGTTTTGCTAATTTTTTCGATCAAAGCTGTATAGGTGTTTCCTTCTTCATCGAAAAGCCACACTTTGTCGTCAGGATGCAATTGAGCAACATGGCTCAAATGGTGATGTTCCTCTCCTTCTAGATGCACTGAGTTTGATCGAATATCCTTTTTTCTGATAAAAAAACGATTTGATGTCAAAACTAATGCACTATTTTTTTCGTTTTATCGATAATTGTTCTGTCTACAGAATCCAGATCATCTCCTCTGGATTTTGCATATTGCCTCAGAAGGTCCTTTTGTTTTTTTGAGAGATTTTTTGGAGTGTCAACTATTACCTTTACAAAAAGATCCCCTTTTTTACTTCTATGAATTTCCTTGATCCCCTTTCCCTTGATCTTAAGAACCTCTCCTGGCTGGATGCTTGGCGGAATATCTAGAACTTCATTCTCTTCGAGAGTGGGGACCTCCACCTTTGCTCCTAATGAGGCCTGTGGAAAAGAGATGTGGATCTCACATAATAGATCGCGTCCATTTCGCTGAAAGATGGGGTGTTTTTTTATTCGCGTAATGATATAGAGGTCTCCGTTCGGTGCTCCTTTGTCCCCGGCTTCTCCTTCCCCTACGAGTCTCAGCTTTGTTCCATCGTCAACTCCTGCCGGCACCTTGACTTGAACAGATTTGTCTTTCTTGATCTTCCCATGGCCAGAACATTCCTTGCATGGAGCCGTTATTATTTCTCCGTCCCCCCTGCAATGAGAGCATGTGCGAGAAATAGAAAAGAATCCTTGTTGGTACCTCATCTGTCCCCTGCCCTGGCAGGTCGGGCAGATGGATTTATTTGTTCCTGGGGTCATTTTGGTGCCATCGCAAGCAGCACAGGTTTCAAGTTTGTTGAGTTTTATCTCTTTATCGATTCCGAAAGCGGCTTCTTTCAATGAGAGCTCGATCTCTAATGCGAGATCTCTTCCCCTGGCTGGATAGTGAGAAGATCCCCTCTGGCGGGAGTTTCCGAAAATATCTCCGAAACCGAAATTGAAAAAACTCCCTAGTATGTCCTCGAAATCTCCGAAAATAGACGAATCAAATCCGGAAAATCCTTGATATCCTTCTCCCCTTAATCCGGTATGTCCGAAACGGTCATACACTGACCTTTTTTCGGGATCGATAAGAACACTGTACGCTTCTGCCGCCTCTTTGAATTTTTCTTCGGCTTCATTGTTGTTTGGGTTCCGGTCCGGATGATATTTTAACGCCATTTTGCGGTATGCTTTTTTGACATCGGCTTGACTGGAGTTCTGATCAAGCTCTAAGACTTCGTAGTAATCACGTTTTGTCATCTGATATGTCCTCTGGATTCAATCCATCATGAAGAACTGCCAAACCATTGAAGTATCCAACCAAGTGAAAAAACAAATCGACCTACTCTTTTTTCTTCGGAATGATGACTTTTACAAGGGTCGGTCGAAGAAGTCTTCCATGCAGGGTGTATCCTCTCTGAAATTCTTCGCTGATGAGAGGTTCATCGACATCGTCTGACTCTTCTGTGGCAAATGCTTGATGGAAATTTGGGTCGAATTTTCTATCAATTATCTCTATAGGCAAGACACCATGTGTTTTTAAAACATCTTTGTATTGCTTTTGGATCAGTTCTATCCCCTTTCGGAAACTCTCGCGGTTCTCTGTGGTATCTTCATTTTCTACGGCTCTTTCAAAATTGTCGAGAATGACGATAAATTCTTTGAGAACATCTGATAGAGCGAATTGGAAATATTCTTCTTTTTCTCGCTGGATCCGTTTTCTCAGATTGTCTCTTTCGGCCATCTGCCTCAGGTAATCATCTTGCAGAGATTCCATTTTATCCTGCAATCCGGTCCATTCCTTCTCCATTTTCTTGAGTTTGGATTTCAAAGACTTGATCTCGTCTTGACATGTCTTCAAAGGGTCTTTTTGAGCCTTTTTTTTATGGGAGATAGGACCGACTTTTTTCCCTGTTGAACTCAAATCCTTCTCTTTGTCGTTCATGATTGTTTTCCTGGGTGCATTGGCATCTTCCCTCCTCACTGGGAATAACCGATCGTTGCGCTCAATTTTTTTGCAACCGAATTCACTAAGGGAATTATATGCTTGTAAGAGATGCGTTTGGGACCGATTATGCCCAAAGATCCAAGTATCTCATTGTTCGATCCGTAATGAGAAAGAACGAGAGCGCAGTCGGAAATATCAGGAAGATTCAATTCTGTGCCGATCAAGACTTTGACATCATCGAGACTTATAAAATCCGAGAGAAGTTTCGCCAGTTTTGCTCTCTGTTCAAAATTTTGAAACAACGATTGAAGTCTTTCCATTTGAAATAATTCAGGTTTTTCGAGTAATTTAGATGTTCCCTGCAGAAATATTTGACTTTTGACCTCTTCTTCAAAGATATAAGATTTCAGCAAAGAGATGAGTTTTTGAATGGAATCTTCGTATTGGACCCTGTATTTAGGAAGTTCCTTGCGCAGAAACTCTCTGACGGTTAAAAGATTCTTTCCGCTGAAGTTTTCATTTAAGTATTGAGATGCGTTGTCCAGCTCTCTTTGGGTGAAATAGCTTTTTGAGGAAGCGATCTCGGTCAGGACAAGATCGGAGACCGTGATAAGAATGATCATCACTTTTTCTTCTGAAATTTTTATAAAACGGAGATGTTTGAATTTCATTCTTGAGATTCTTGGCGAGAGAACAAAACCGAGATTATTGGATTGTTCTGAAAGGACGGTCGAAACATGCAATAAATAAGAATCGAGATCTCTCTGATCAGAAGACAGGTCATCGAGTGATAATTTAATATTTTTTGTTGTGTGGAGCGCTGCCTCAAAAAGGTCGTTCACGTAAAAACGCAAGCCTTTGTCTGAAGGTATCCTTCCGGCTGATGTATGGGGTTGAAACAGATATCCCTTTGTTCCCAAACTGGCCATGATATTTCTTATAGTTGCCGGCGAAACAGATATATCGAGAATGCCAGCGATGTAACCTGAGCTGATGGGAGTGCCGAGATGAAGATAATGCTCTACAGTCAAGCTGAGTATCTTACGTTCTTTTTCGTTCATTGTCTTTCATGGTGCAACATGCATAGAAAAATTTATAGCATTATTGTTTTAAAAAAATCAACTCTTGAAAGAATTTCACTTCCTGAGCAGGGCGCCGAGATGTTTTAAGAAATATCGATCTAGCTACAGGATTCGAAGACCTGCATATCCGACCACTTCGGCTGTGTCTCCTGTGACATCTCCGGATGTCTGGTATTTGACAAGCTCCGATTTTTTTGCCCCGAGGTGATTAGCCGCGACCAGGGCGGAAACAGTCGGCTGATAGCCGCACATGCTGATATTTTCTGAAACAACAATATCATGAAGTCCTTGAGGATCGAGCTTCAATATCATATCTATCGCTTTGAAATCCTTTTCTTTCGCCTCATCTTGACTGACATAATGACTCATGTCTGTGCTGGCAACGATCAAGATCTCATCACCGCTCTCCTGTATACATTTGGCGATGAGATTCCCCAGTTCTACCAGATTATCAAAAGATGCATGAGGTCCGATGCACAACGGGACGAAAGAGAATTTTGTCTTGAAATACTGGATAAAGGGGATTTGAACCTCAAGGGAATGTTCGCTCTTATGACAGGAGTCATCTTCTTTGACCAGGCCTTTTTGCAGTAAAAGATCGGCCAGTTGAGTGAGGATAGGAATGTCTCCAAGCGGTGTTTCCCATGTTCCAATCCGCATAATACTGAAATCTTTCTCAGCATATCTATGACTGGGGCCTAAAAGGATGAATTTATCCGGGAGCTCTACGGATGAGAATATAGATCCGGCGACATGACCTGAATACTGGTATCCTGCATGCGGAGAGATCACTCCCAGCGCTTTTTCTTTTTCCATCTCTAAATCAACCATTTCCCCGATCATTTTTCTTAGTGCAACAGGATTTTGAGGATAAAAATATCCCGCAACGGATGGTTTTCTGCTCAATTTATCCTCCCCCTCCAGATATAGGCATTGATTCTCATACGGGATTCAATGGAGTCAATCCCCTATCATTTAAGATAGAGTCATACGTTGTTTTTGTCAATCGCAGAAGATAAGGATACGATGAGATCTCGATTAAACAGCTTCGCGTGTCTCCGTGAAGGCGATGTTCATCACTTTCAGTTCGGCAAGAAGGGGAATATAGATCTCAGGCTGAATGGGAATGTGAACTCCAGTCAGATCGATCTTTCCCTCAAGGATGAGACGTGTGCCTATGGCTGCGGGAAGTCCGACGGTCCTGGCCATGGAAGAATCTCCGTTCGGGATTCCGAAATCTGCGAGCGTGGATGTGACCTTTTCTTTTTTACCATCCGGATAAGATACATCAAATTTGTGCTGCAGGATGATCA
>Ga0255055_10000277_pt1 | contig 40442 bp, 40 predicted proteins | sample JV7_2_27_MG_FD_188633 | JGI IMG/M metagenome (GOLD analysis project Ga0255055, IMG submission 188633) | Seawater microbial communities from Jervis Inlet, British Columbia, Canada - JV7_2_27 | ecosystem: Environmental > Aquatic > Marine > Inlet | place: Canada: British Columbia | collected... | reverse complement strand
GGGTAGAGTCATGGTGGCGCGTGGCCCGCGCCGCCTCCGCTTCTTCACGGAGGGGTGGGGCGACGAGGCGGTGCTCGATCGGCTCACCCTTCCCTCCGGCGACCCGGATCCCATCGATGTCGAGTGGCACGAGGAGCGGAGTGCCGGAGACCTCTCCGTTCAGGACGGAGCGTTCGACAGCCCGGTTCGCGATCTCCCGGAGGCAGCGCAGCGAGGCGACGTTCGCCTCATCCGGCCGGCCGCCGGATCGGACCACGTGTGTGTGTTGATGGCGGCCTGGAATGATCACGATTACCGCACCCGAACCCGTCTGGCAAGGCTCCTCGCCAGGCGGGGCATCGCCAGCGCACTGTTGCGTCAGCCCTACTACGGGCCGCGGCGCCCCGATCCCGCGGTCCACCAGCCGATCGCGAGGGTCGAGGACTTTGTCAGAATGGGGTCGGCTGCGCTCGGCGAAGGGCGATCGCTCCTTGCCACATTCGCCGCCGCGGGCAACCTGGTGGGGGTATCGGGCTACTCGATGGGGGGAAACATGGCCGCCCTGGTGTCCGCGACCACCGACATGGAAATGGCGACGGCACCGCTCGCCGCGTCACATTCGCCGGCTCCGGTGTTTCTCGGCGGGGTGCTTCGCGGTGGCATCGACTGGGAGGCCCTCGGCGGAGAGAGCCGGGCGGCACCACGGCTCGAAGAGGTCATGCTGCGGGCATCGACCCTCAACGTGCCTCCTCAGCCACATACCCGTCACGCGGTGTTGGTCTCAGCGCGCCACGACGCCTACGTGCCGCGGGCCGCCACCGAAGCGCTGCACGATCACTGGCCGGGGTCCGAACTCCGCTGGGCCGGGGGTGGCCACGCCACCCTGCTCTGGCTCCGGATGGCCGCACTGGCCCAGGCGATCGAAGACTCCTTCCGCGCCGCCTTCTCCTGATCAACGCTCGTGCCTAAAGGACGCCTCAGCGGCCCTTTAGGCACGAGCGTTGGGGTGCCGCCATCAACCATGGACGGCCATAATCATCCGTGATGGTCAAAGAGACGTTCATCGATGTCGGTGGTCGCGAGGTTCGCATCTCGAACCCCGACAGGGTCGTCTTCCCAGACGAGGGCTGGACCAAGCTCGACGTCGTCCGCCACTTCGCCCTCGTCGCCCCCGGTGCGCTGCGGGGCGTCTACAACCGACCGACGATGATGAAGCGCTGGACCAAGGGGGTCGGCGCCGAGCCGTTCTATGTGAAGCGGGCGCCGAAGACGGCGCGCAACACCGTCGCCGTCCGGTTTCCCTCGGCGCGGCCCGGCAGGATGTTCTTGCCCCTCGATGAGGGGGACATCGTGTGGATGGCCCAGATGAATTGCCTCGACCTGCACCCGTGGAACGCCAGGGCCGACGACCTGGAACATCCGGACGAGCTGCGGGTCGATCTCGACCCCACCGACGGCTACGGGTTCGACGATGCTCGCGAGGTGGCCGCAACGGTCAAAGAGGTGCTCGACGAATTCGACCTCGTCTCCTGGCCCAAGACATCGGGAAACCGGGGCATCCACGTGTACGGCCGCCTCGTCCCGGAATGGGACTTCTTCGTGGTTCGTCGCGCCGGTCTCGCCCTGGCCCGGGAGGTGGAGCGGCGCCACGAGCTGGCAACGACTGCGTGGTGGAAGGAAGAGCGCGAAGGGGTGTTTCTCGACTTCAACCAGAACGCCCGCGACAAGTCCGTCGCGTCGGCGTACTCCATCCGTCACACCGGGTGGGTGTCGACACCATTCGCGTGGGATGAGCTGGCCACGATCAGGCCTGCGGACTACACCCTCGGCAACTTCGCCGAACGGTGGGCGACGGTCGGCGACCTCACCGAAGGTATCGACGAGACCGCGGGACGCCTCGACGGCCTCATCGAGATGATCGCCTCCGACGAGGGCCGTGGCCTGGGGGACGCCCCCTGGCCCCCGCACTACCCCAAGATGCCGGGCGAACCTCCCCGGGTGCAACCCTCGAAGCAGCGAAGGCCCGATGACGACTACTGAGCCGGATGACGGGTACTGAAGCCGGCTACCCCACCACCGCACCAAAGCCCGGACCCTCGGGGAGCTCGAGCTGGTCCATGGTGCACTGATCGGCGTCCTTGTCCGGCCGCCACCGCTCGAATCTCGTGGCGTGGCGAAAGCGCGCCCCCGTCAGCTGGTCGTAGCTCACCTCGACGACGACACCGGGCTGCACCGGTACCCACGACAGGTCCTTTCCGCCCGACCAGCGGCTCTCGCCACCCGGCACCCGAACGGCCTCGCCTCCGAACGATTCTTCGACCGCGAGCTGCTGGAACTGGTCGAGCATCGCGGTTCGGTCCTGGTTGGAGAATCCCGAGCAATGGCCGATGAAGTGCAGCTCTCCCTCGTCGTTGTATAGACCGAGCAGGATCGAGCCGATCTTGTCGCCGTCCTTGTGGATGCGGTAACCGCCGACGACGCAGTCCACGGTCCTGCGGTGCTTGATCTTGAGCATCTCTCGTTTGCCACCGATGTAGGGCCGGTCGAGCGCCTTGGCAACGATGCCGTCACATCCCGCGGCCTCGTACTCGTCGAACCAGCGGACGGCAACATCGACATCGGTCGTCGACGGCGTCAGGTTCCACTGTGGCTCGAGTTTCTCGAGCAAGACCTCGAGCCGCTCCCGCCGCTCCGCAAACGGCTCCCCGCGCAGGTCGACGCCGGCGCCGGCAAGCAGGTCGAACGCGACCAGTCTCGCCGGGGTCTTCTTGGCGAGCATGTTGACCCGCGACTCCGCCGGGTGGAGCCGGTTCTGTAGCGCATCGAACGACAGCACGTCGTCGATCACGACCACCACCTCGCCGTCGACGACGGTGCCGGTAGGGAGCGACTCGAGGGCGGCGCGGAGCTCCGGGAAATACCGCAGCAGCGGACGCTGGTTGCGGCTGTCGAGCCGGACGTCGTCGCTCCAGGCAACGGCGCGAAACCCGTCCCACTTCGGCTCGTAGGCCCAGCCCGGCGGCTGCGGCATCGTCTCGCGCACCCTGGCCTCCATGGTCTCGATCGGAGGGGGGAAGGGCCAGTTCACCCCCAGAGGCTACATTCGCCCGACATGGCGACTCTCGTGAGCATCCACGAACCGGGCGCAGAATCGATCACTCTCGCCATCGATGGCGCATCGTTCGCCGACCCGGACACCGTGACAATCGATGGTGATCTCGGTACCGCCAACCTCTTTGCCCTTCCCGGCCTCGCCGACTGTCACGCCCATCTCGGCATGGATGACCTGGGCCAGGCTGCGGGCCTCGACGATGCGGAACTGCGCGCCAACACGGTGAGGAATGCCTGGGCTCAAGTCGAACACGGCGTCCTGCTCGTCTGCGACAAGGGCTCCTCGAGCAACGTCACCCTGGAGATTCTCGATGCGCCACCGTCGCAGCGACCCGAGCTGCAGATGGCGGGCAGGATGATCGCCTCCGAAGGCGGCTATTACCCCGGCTATGCGGTGGAGGTGGACGAAGAGGGTCTGGCCGCCGCCGTCGCCGCTGCTTGTGGGCCGCACGGGTGGGTCAAGATCGTGGCCGACTGGCCGCGGGGCCGCCGCGGGCCACAGGCCAACTTCACACCCGAGGCCATTGCCAAGGCGGTCGATATCGCCCACGCCGCCGGATGCCGGCTGGCGGTGCACACGATGGCTCCGGCAGGCGTGGAGGCGGCGATCGCCGGCGGTGTCGACTCGGTCGAACACGGGCTGTTCATGACGGCGGAGGACGTCGAAGCCCTCGCCGCGCGCAACGGGTGTTGGGTGCCGACGCTGATCGGGGCGCAGTCCATCATCGATTTCCTCGAGGCGGACAGCTCCGGCGGAAAGCTGTTGACAAAGGGCCTGGAGAACCTGCGAGGCCTCCTCCCGGTGGCGGAGACCAAAGAGGTCACGATCCTGGCCGGGACCGACCTCGCCATCCCCCACGGTGAGGTGGCGCGGGAGGCGATACGCCTCGTCGAGTTCGGGTTGAGCCCGGCAGGAGCGTGTCGCGCGGTGTCGACCGCGGCCTACGCCTACCTAGACGTCGACCATGGGTTCTCCGCGGGCTTCCCCGCCGATGCCGTCTTCTTCGCATCCGACCCGACCGTCGACGTCCGGGCGCTGGCGGAGCCGGTCCTCGTCATCCGCCGGGGCAAGGTCATCGTCGACAGGCGCAGCTGACGCGAGACGGCGGCGGACCCGCGTCCGCCGCCGCTCTCTATCACTGGGAGATACGGCTACTTGCCACCCTCCTGCGGCACGATGTCGGTCTGCTTCGAGAAGTTGGCTCCGGTCGTGTCGCCTTCGATCCCGGCCAATGCGTTCCTGGCGATGTCACGCCGGAACGAGTCGTCGCTGGGCCGCTCGGCGAGGATCTCCTGCGAGGTGGCGACGTCGACCGTCTGGTCCCAGAGTGCCTGGTCCATGATCCCGACGCCCTCCGGAGATGGCCAGATCAGGGCATTGATCTCGTTGAGCTGCCACTCCATGTGGCTCTTGCCGAGTTCGGTTCCCGCGTTGAGCACGATGTCGACACAGTCGTCGAAGCTGTCACGACAGAACATCCATCCCCGGAAGGACGCCCTGAGGAACTTCTCCGCCACATCCGTGTTGTCGGCGAGCCAATCTGCCGACACCCACACCGCGTCCTGCAACATGGCGCTGCCGACGTCGTTGTAGTCGATGATGTTGAGATCGGTTGCCTGATAGAGCTCACCCGTCTCGGGGTCGATCGTCTCCAGCACCTGGGCGTACTCGTTGTAGGTCATCGCTTCCGCCGCATCGACCTCCGCCGTCCCACCGGCCTCGGGCGGCAGCAGCTGCAACATGTCGAAGCCCTGCTGCACCTGGATGATGTCTGTGGCCGGATCCATCCCCGCCTGGCGGATGGCGGCGATCACCTCGTGCTCGTTGCCGAACCCCCAGGTTCCGATCCGCTTGCCCCTGAAGTCATCGACCGTCAGGATGCCGGTCTCCTTGAACGACACCTGGAGCGTGCCGCTGCGCTGGAACACCTGGGCGATGTTCACCAGCCCGGTGCCCTGCTCGTTGGACTCGAGGGCCTTCGGCACCCAGGCGAGCCCGAACTCGGCACCACCCGTGGCCACCACCTGCTGTGGCACGATATCCACCCCACCCGGGAGGATGGTCACATCGAGGCCCTCCTCCGCGTAGTAGCCCTGATCCAGGGCGGCGTAATACCCCGCGAACTGAGACTGCGGGAACCACTGCAGCTGCAAACTCACCGCCACCAGGTCCTCGCTGTCACCTCCATCGCCTCCGCTCGCGCCGTCACCGCCGTCGTCGCTGCTACACGCTGCCGCCACCATGGCAACAACAAGCGCGACGAGACCGAGCTTGATCATCCTGTGCCGCATGTTCCTCCTCTATATCACGATCCGGTATATCACGATCCGGCCACATTACGAGGGCTGGGCGTGCCGTGCATCCGCTCAGCGTTGGGTTTCGCGAACCGACACGTGCCAGGGCATGGCGATACGCTCGATGAACACGATCGAGAGGTAGAACGCGATGCCGATGATCGTGCCGACGATGATCCCGGACCAGGCGTTCTCGAGCCGGGTGCCGGCGGCCTGCTGGAGGATGTAGACGCCGAGTGCTTTGGCCGGCCCACCGAAGTACTCGGCGACGATGGCACCTATGAGGCTGAGGACGGCCCCGATCTTCAGCCCGTTGAAGAGGTACGGGAGCGAGTTCGGGACCCGGACCTTGCGCAGGACCTGCGTGTCGGTTGCTGCGTACGAGCGCATCAGCTCCAGCTCCCGCGGATCGATGATCGTGAGCCCGCGCACCATGTTGATCATGACCGGAAAGAACACCATGACCGCGACCACGGCCATCTTCGACATGGGATTCGTGCTCCCGAACCATGCGTTGAAAATGGGAGCCAGAGCCAGGATGGGCGCGCTGTTGATCGCGATGGCCAGCGGCATCGCCCCTTCTCGCACCACCTTCCACCGCGACGTCACGAGCGCCATCATCACGCCGATGGCTGCGCCGACGAGGAAGCCGCCGAGCGCCTCTTTGAGGGTCACCCACGCCGCGCCGGAGATGAACCCGATCTCTCCCGTGAAGGCAGAGGCGATACCCGTGGGCTTTGGCAGCAGGAACCCCTTGATGTCGAAGACGCGCACCGCCAGCTCCCAGAGCACGAGACCGATCAGGAAGATCGCCACAGCAGGGCCGTAGCGGTAGACGTATTTGCCGACTCCCGAGCGTGGCGCGGCGGCCGCCGTGGTCGTCATGGGGTGCCCTCGAAAGCTCGCAAGGCTTCGCGAACCTCGGTCAGCTCGGCATAGAACTCCGGAGCCTCACGAGTGTCGACATTGCGGGGCTGTGGTAGATCGACATCGATCAGGCGGGCGATGCTGCCGGGTCGCGGCGACATCACCGCAACTCGCGTGGACAGAAACACCGCCTCGGGGATGCTGTGTGTCACGAACACAACCGTCGTGTCGGTCAGCTGCCAGATCGACATCAGCTCCATCTGCATCCGCTCCCTGGTCATCTCGTCGAGGGCACCGAACGGTTCATCCATCAGCAGGATCGACGGCTTGAACGCAAGGGCGCGGGCGATCGCCACCCGCTGCTGCATCCCTCCCGACAGCTGCCACGGGTAGCGGTCGGCGAACTCCTCGAGTTGCACGAGCGCCAGGAGCTCCTCGATACGCGCCGCCCTCTGCTCCTTGGAGAAGTCCATGATCTCGAGCGGCAACTGGATATTCTTCGCCACCGTCCTCCACTCGAGCAACGTGGCCGCCTGGAACACCATGCCGTAATCGCGGTCGAGCCGGGCCTGATGGGCCGACTTGTGGTTGACCTCGACGGTCCCCGACGTCGGCGACAACAGGTCTCCGATCAACCGCAGCATCGTGCTCTTGCCACATCCGGAAGGTCCGATCAACGAGATGAACTCGCCGGATTCGATTGTGAGCACGATGTCTTCCAATGCGACGACCTCGGCGTCGCTGCCGGGATTGAAGACCTTGCCGACATGGTCCAGTACGACGGCCGTCGTCGTCTCGATCATCCGTCGGCCCTTCTCTCGTCTGGGAGAACGAGCTTCTCGGCAAGCGCCACCATCCCAAATGCCACCATCCCCATCAAGGCCGCAATGAGAATCACGGCAAATAACCGCTCCGGTGCCGTCCCGAAGAAATAGCTGGCGTTGAGCAGGGATCGGCCGAGACCGACGCTGAGACCCGAGGGGAGCTCTCCGATGATCGCTCCCACGACCGATGCCGTGGCGGCGAGCTTCAGTGCGGTGAAGATGTATGGCAGCGCCCCCGGAACCTGGAGTTTCCACAGCAGCTGGGATCGCGTAGCGGCGTAGCTTCGCATGAGCTCGATGGCCGTCGGCGACGGAGACCGCAGTCCTCGGAGCGTGTTGATGGTGACGGGGAAGAACGACAGGTAGGCCGAGATCACCGCAACGGATCCCCAGGCGGGCCAGCCGATCTGGCTCCCCCAGATCACGACCATGGGAGCGATCGCAAGCAGTGGCACCGTCTGCGATCCGACGACGTACGGCATCAGGCCCCGCTCCATGGGCGCGGAGATCACGAACAGAACCGCCAGCGCGAATCCGAAGAGGCTCCCGATGGTGAATCCGAGCAACACCTCGCGAAACGTGAAGAGGGATGCCTCGAGCAGGATCAACAAAACCGTCCTGCTCGACCCGCGCTGCGCCGGCTCGAAGAGCGTGCCGACAATGTCCCACACGTGTGGCATCGAGGTGTCGTATGGCGACACCGGGAGCCCGAAAGCGGTCCCGGGGATCAACCCGCCACTGGCCTTCCCCACGGCCTTGTATCCCTCCCACAACAGCACGAGAACGGCGAGCAACACGATCATCGACAGCAGGATCCGACCAGCCTTGGCGGGCTGGAACCAGGACATGCGCCCTGAAGACCCTGAAGACGATGAGGTCGCGGCTGGCATCGGGGAGCAATCTAGGACTCACGGGCCGTGCTCGGCCACGCCGGCGATGACGGAGCGGCGATCGGGTACCGTCGCCCCCATGATCCCGATCGACGACATCATCGGCGCCCGGGAGCGGATCGCCGGCCGCGTCCATCGTACGGCGTTGTTCCGCAACGCGACGTTGTCCCAGCGGTTCGGCACCAACGTGTACCTCAAGATGGAGTTGTTCCAAAAGACAGGCAGCTTCAAGCCAAGAGGGGCCTTCAACCAGCTCATCGTGCTCATGGAGCGGGATGGGGCCGACCGCTTCGTGGGGGTTTCCGGCGGCAACTTCGCACAAGGCCTCGCCCACGCCGGCGCTGTGCTCGGGGTCGCAACGACAGTCGTGATGCCCGAGGGGGCGCCGGCCAACTCGGTGCAGGCGACACGGGGCTACGGCGCCACCGTCGAGCTCGTCCCCAACGTCACGGCGGCCTTCGAAAGAGCAGACGAACTGGCGGACGCCGGCGCCGTCATGGCCCATCCGTTCGACCACCCCGCGATGATGGCCGGCAACGGGACCCTCGGCCTGGAGCTCGTCGAGGACGTGCCGGAACTCAGCGACGTGTTCATCAGCGTTGGCGGCGGTGGATTCATCACCGGCGTCGGCTCCGCCATCCACGCCCTGCGTCCAGGAGCAAGGATCTGGGCCGTGGAGACCGACGGGGCACAGGTGCTTCACGACTCGCTTGCCGCCGGAGAACCGCTGTCCATGACGCCCACGAGCCTCGCCAAGACCCTCGGGTCCCCGTTCCTGTCACCCGTTGCCTACGACTTCGCCGTGGATCATGTAGAAAAGGCACTAGTCGTGACGGACGAAATGGCATACGATGCGTTGCTGTTCCTCCTGGAGAGAGCAAAGGTCCTACCCGAGCTCGCTGCAGCATGCACCCTGGCCGCACTGGATATGGTGGCCGGGAATAGGACCGCCCTGGAAACGGAGGCGGACCGGTTCACCGAGGACGATCATGTCGTCCTGGTGTTGTGCGGCGGAAATGTGTCGTCGGCCGACTTGGCCGGATACCGAGAGCGTTTCGGACACTTCTAGTACATTGGCATGAGGAAGTGACTCCGGGGGGGAACCAAAAGGATCCCACGATCGTCACATAACAGAGCACGCCCCAGTGGTGGGGTGCAAACGACGCCACATCGGGGCGTTTCCCAAACGGAGATCATGTGAATACATTCACAAGTACATTGGTTGAAGATAGACGGGCAAGAAGGAAGACCATGAAGACCATGAGGAAGCTGGAGCAGCAACCCATCGAGGTGGGCGACAGCCTCACTCGCTACCTGAGCGAGATTTCCAACCACGAGCTACTCACCGCCGACGAAGAGGTCGAGCTGGCTCAGGCGATCGAGGCAGGGAACGAGGCGGAGGAGCGTCTCAACACCGTGTCCGTACGCGGCAAGGAACGCGTGCGGTTGCAGCGGTTGGTCAAACGTGGCAAGGAATCCCGCGACCGTTTCACGCAGGCAAACCTGCGCCTCGTCGTGGCCCAGGCCAAGCGTTACCGCAGCCAGTACGGGATCGAGTTCATCGACTTGATCCAGGAGGGCAACCTCGGCTTGATGCGCGCCGTCGAGAAGTTCGATTGGCGCAAGGGCTTCAAGTTCTCCACCTACGCAACCTGGTGGATCCGACAGTCGATGCAGCGAGCCGTGGCCGAGAAGTCGCGTACGGTTCGCCTGCCCAACTCACTCCATGACACGCTCATGACCCTGAACGGCACCCGCAGCCGCCTGCTGTCGGAGATCGGACGCGAGCCCACGGCCGAGGAACTGTCCGCGGAGTCCGGCCTTTCGCTCGAGGACGTCCTCGAGGCGCAACTGGTCGCCGATTCGGTGTCGCTGGAAAGCCCGGTTGGAGAGGACGGAGCCCAGCTCGGCGATTTTGTCGCCCACGATGATGAGGACGACCCCGTTGCCGAGGCCGAGGCCGCCGATGTGATCGAGGCGCTGCGCGAGGCCATCGGACGTCTGCCCGAGCGCGAGGCATACATCCTCGCCATGCGAGTCGGATTCGAGGACGGCCTGCCGCGCACCCACGAGGAGATCGGCAGACACCTCGATCTGGGGCCCACCAGGGTCCGCTCGTTGGAGAAGATGGCACTCTCCCGCCTGCGCCACCCCGCCTTTGGCCTGCGCCAAGAAGCGGACTGGTAATTGGGTTGTCGGTAGCGGGTACTCGGTAGTGGGTATTTTCTCACCCTCTACCCTCTACTCAATACTCACCACTCAGGAGTAACCATGGCACCCAGACATCCGGGTGTGATCTACGGCCGGCGCGTCGCCATCGTCGACGGGCTGCGGACACCCTTCGCCAAGTCGGGGACCGTCTACCGCGACCTTTCGAGCCTCCAGCTCGCCAACGCGGTCGTCACCGAACTCATGCAGCGCGCCGGAATCGAGGGGGACCAGATCGACGAGGTCGTGTTCGGCACCGTCATCGGCGACGTTGCTTCGCCGAACATCGCTCGCGAGATCGTGCTGTCGTGCGACATGCCCCAGTCGGTCGACGCCTATTCGGTCACGCGCGCCTGTGCCACCTCGACCCAGGCGTTTGTCAGCGCCGCACAGTCGATCCTGCTCGGCGATGCCGATATCGCCATCGCCGGAGGCGTCGACACGTTATCGCGCCCCCCCGTGCTGTATTCGGATACGTTCGTCGACGCCCTCATGGAGGCCAACGCCGCCAAGGACGTTCCGAGCAAGGTCAAGGCCTTCACCAGGCTGCGCCCCAAGGATCTCGCCCCGCGCCCACCGGCAATCGCAGACCGTTCGACCGGAAAGTCGATGGGCGAATCCGCCGAGGACATGGCAAAGCTGAACGGCATCTCGCGAGAAGCGCAGGACGCCTTCGCACTTCGCTCGCACCAGCGGGCCGTGGAGGCGTGGGAGAAGGGCGTGTTCGACGACGAAGTCATGGCTGTGCCCATCCCGCCTGGGTACACAACGACGGTGACCCAGGACAACATCCCGAGAGCCGACACGAGCATCGAGAAGCTCGCCAAGCTGCGCCCCGTGTTCGACCGCCGCTACGGGACGGTCACCGCCGGCAACAGCTCACCGCTCACCGACGGCGCTGCCGCGCTGCTCGTCATGGAGGAGAAGACGGCGGAACGTCTCGGGTTCGTCCCGAAGGCTTTCCTGCGATCGTGGGCGTTCGCCGCGATCGACCCCAATTGGCAGCTGCTGATGGGTCCCGCCTTCGCCACTCCCATCGCTCTCGAGCGAGCCGGCCTGACCCTCGACGATATCGACGTCATCGACATGCACGAGGCCTTTTCAGCCCAGATCCTCTCCAACTTGCAGGCGTTCGCTTCGGCAGACTTTGCCGAGGAGCGGCTCGGCATGGACCACGCCATCGGCGAGATCGACATGGACAGGTTCAACCTGTACGGGGGGTCGATCAGCATCGGTCATCCCTTCGCAGCCACCGGCGCCCGCCAGATCACGACCATGGCCAACGAGCTCGTACGTCGTGATTCGGGAACGGCGTTGGTCACACAATGTGCCGCCGGTGGCCTCGGCGCTGCAGTCGTGCTCGAGCGGTGATGGACCCCATGGAACTCAAGCACTTTCGTTTCGAGATCGAACAGGGCGTTGCCGTCGTGACGATCGACAAGGCAGGCGAGCCGATGAACACCCTCGGGCCTGAGCTGCTCGGCGAATTGTCGACCATCATCGACCGGCTCGAGACCGATGACGAGATCTCGGCCGTGGTACTGACGTCCGGCAAGAAGGATTTCCTCGCCGGCGCAGACATTGGCTGGCTCGCAGCCCTCACCGATGAGGCGGCGGCCCGGGCGGCGGCCGAGGCCGGCCAGGTCGAGTTCGCCCGACTCGAGCGCCTTCACCGCGATCGTGGCAAGCCGGTCGTTGCGGCCATCCATGGGGCGTGTGTCGGCGGTGGCCTCGAGACCGCTCTCGTCGCGTCCATTCGCATCGCCACGAACGCCAAGCGGACCCAGCTCGGGCAGCCCGAGGTACAGCTCGGACTGATTCCCGGCGCCGGCGGCACACAGCGGCTTCCCCGCGTCGTGGGAATCGCGACGGCGCTCGACCTCATCCTCACGGGCCGGTCTGTTGGGCCGCAGAAGGCACTCAAGATCGGACTCGTCGACGAGGTCGTCCCGGAACAGGTGTTGCTCGAGATTGCCAAGAAGCGGGCCAGAGAAGCCGTCGCCACTCCGGACGGAGGAGGGTCGTCGGTCAAGGAGTTCCTCTCCCCCGCCCATCTCCAGCAGCTTGCACTCGAGCAGAACCCCATGGGACGCAAGGTGCTGTTCCGCAAGGCCCGGGAGAGGATGCTGACCGAGACGAAGGGCAACTATCCGGCTCCGGAGTGGGCGCTCGAGGCCGTGCGCATCGGCGTCGAAGAGGGAACCGATGCTGGCTATGCAGCCGAAGCCCGGTTCTTCGGTGAGCTCGTCGTGTCGCCCGAGTCGGCTGCGCTGCAATCCATCTTTTTCGCGACCCAGATGATGAAGCACATCACCGGAACCTTTGCTCCGCCCATCGACGTCGACAAGGTCGGTGTGGTCGGAGGCGGCCTGATGGGCGCAGGTATCGCTGCGGTCAGCGCCCTCAGAGCCGGAGCCACCGTTCGCATCAAAGACGTCGATGATGCCGGCGTGCGGCGGGCGCTGGCGTACGTCGACAACGTCGTCGATGGGCGGGTGAAGCGCAGACGGCTACGGCCCTTTGAGGCCGAGCAGGTGATGAACCGGGTGACCGGAACAGTCGACTGGTCCGGCTTCGGCAGCGCCGAACTCGTGATCGAGGCCGTGTTCGAGAACCTGGACCTGAAGCGGGCGGTACTCCACGATGTCGAAGAGACGACTCGTCCGACCACGGTGTACGCAACGAACACATCGTCACTTCCGATCAACGAGATCGCTGAGGCATCGAGCCGACCCGAGACCGTGATCGGCATGCATTATTTCTCTCCCGTAGAGAAGATGCCGCTCCTCGAGGTCGTCAAAACCGACCAGACCGCCGATTGGGTGATCTCAACCGCGGTCGCCCATGGGAAGGCACAGGGCAAGACCGTCATCGTGGTCAACGATGGACCCGGCTTCTACACCACCCGGATCGTCTGGCCCTATGGCAACGAGGCGTTGTTCTTGCTCGAAGACGGCGCCTCCATCGACATGATCGACGGTGCGATGGAGCGATGGGGCTTCCCGGTCGGACCGCTGCGTCTCGGTGACGAGGTGGGTATCGACGTCGCGGCCAAGATCTCCACGATCATGGTCGACGCCTTCGGGGAGAGGATGCAGGGTCCTCCACAGCGTCAACTCCTCATCGATCATGGCCGCCTCGGGCGGAAGAACGGCAGGGGCTTCTACGCGTATGACGAGAAGGGAAAACGCGGTGAGGCCGACGAGACGGTCTACGCAGACCTCGGACTCGGACCGCGACACACCGTTCCCGAGCGAGAGATCCAGCAGCGCATCTCGCTGGCAATGATCAACGAGGCCGCGCTGTGTCTCGAAGAGGGCATCATCTCGTCGGCGATGGACGGTGACATCGGGGCCATCATGGGTCTCGGCTTCCCCCCTTTCCGGGGTGGACCATTCTGGTGGATCGACCGGGTCGGACCTGCCGAGATCGTGGCCGAGCTCGATGCCCTGGCCGAGGTCTACGGAGAGCGGTTCCGGGCTGCCGAGATCCTACGCGAGCACGCTGCGACCGGCGAGAGGTTCCGCTGAGCCTTCGGTGGTTGGCCCGGTCTCTGTGAGGATCGACGGCCGGCTGTGACGACGGAGGGCTCCCTCAGATCGACGGCGCTCCGCGATGGTTTCTGGTCGGCGGCGCCGCTTCTCGTCGGTGTCGTCCCGTTCGGCCTCATCACCGGCGTCGCCGCTGCCGGCTCGGTCATCGGAGCGGGACTCGCCTGGTCCACCTCCTTCATCATCTTCGCCGGAGCAGCACAGCTCGCCACCCTGGATCTGTTCGATGCAGGAGCCGTCTCGGTCGTGATCATCGCGACCGGCCTGATCATCAACTCGCGCCACCTCATGTACAGCGCGGCCCTGGCTCCTGCGTTCCGCGAGTTCCCGGCGAGTTGGCGATCCCTTCTCCCATACATCCTCACCGACCAGGCCTATGCGATCACCATCACCCCGTACAACGACGAGCCCGATCCGGTATATCGACGATGGTTCTTCCTGGGTGGGGCCGCCAGCTTCTGGTTGACATGGCAGATCACAACAGCCGTCGGCGCTGTGTTCGGCGCCGTCATCCCGGGCGCCTGGGGTTTCACGTTTGCCATCCCACTCATGTTTCTCGCGTTGCTGATCCCGACCCTGCGGAACCGCCCGGCGCTCGTTGCCGCCATCGTCGGCGGCGGTGTCGCCGTCCTCGCCGCATCGGCGCCATACCGCTCGGGTCTCATCATCGGAGCGGTGGCCGGCGTCGTCGCGGGTGTCGCCGCGGATCGGTGGTGGCGGTGAGCCCCCTCCTGACGATTCTCATCATCGGCGCCGGCACGTACCTCTTCCGACTGTCCTTCATCGGCATACTCGGCGACCGGACCGTCCCCGCTTGGGCCGTCCCGCCGCTGCGATACGTCGCGCCCGCCGTTCTCGCTGCGATCGTCGCCCCCGCGGTGCTTCTGAGCGATGGATCGATCGACGTCTCGCCGGCATCGAATCCGGAGTTCCTTGCAGCCGTTCTGGCCGGCGTCGTCACCTGGCGATTGAAGAACGTGATCTGGGCGCTGGTCGTTGGCATGATCGCGCTGTGGATCCTGCAATGGCTCTCCTGACGAGCCCAGAGTGAGGGCGATTCTCTTCGCCATCGCGGCGATGTTCAGCATCGGTGCCGCCGACTTCTGGGGCGCGCTCGGCAGCCGTGAGGGACGCCCGACCGCAGTGGCGGCATGGTCCCAGGGTCTCGGCATCATTGGCGTCCTGGCGGCGCTTCCGCTCGTCGGGGGCGCTCCGAGCTCCGCAGACTTGGCATACGGTGCCGCTGCCGGCGTCGCCGTCGGACTCGGGCTGATGTCCCTCTACCTCGGCTTTGCCAGGGCACCCATCGGAGTGATCGCACCGGTGGCATCCATCGTCACCGTCTCCATCCCGGTTCTCCTCGGCATCTTTCAGGGTGAGCGGCCCTCGCAGCTGGCCATTCTGGGCATCGGATTCGGCGTCGCCGGCGTGGGCCTGGTCGGTGCGGGCAGGATTGCATCGGTCGACGGCCGCGCCGCAGGTTTCCTGCTCGGCTTCGCCGCCGGCGTCGGCTTCGGACTCGGGCTCGCCTTGCTCGGCAACACAGCCGAAGCATCCGGACTCTGGCCGCTCGCGGCGAGTCGCATCATGGCAACGGCCTCCATCGTCACGTTCACAGTGTTGGTTTCGCGCTCCCTGCATCCGGTGCGTGCGTCGTACCGTTACATCCTTCTCGCCGCCGTGTTCGGTTCGTTCGGTCTGGGCCTGTTCACGATTGCGATCCAGACGGGACCCTTGACGGCCGTGGGGGTAATCACCGCGATGTTCCCCGCCGTCACCGTCGCGCTCGCCGCGATCGTGGCCCACGAGCGATTGCTCCCGAGACAACTGGCCGGCGTGGTTCTCACCATCGTCGCGGTCGTCATGATCACCGCGGCGTGACGGGCGGTACGCTCCCCGACCATGCCGAAGGAATTCCGCCTGCCGGACATCGGAGAGGGCCTGACCGACGCCGAGATCGTCGCGTGGCATATCGGCGTTGGAGACACCGTTGTCGCAGATCAGCCGTTGGTCGATGTGGAGACGGCAAAGGCGGTGGTGGAGATCACGTCCCCTTTCAGCGGAACGGTCCTCTTCCTCGGTGGGGCGCAGGGCTCGACCGTCGAAGTCGGCGAGATCCTGTTCGTGATCGGGGGACCGGACGAGGTGTGGGAGCCGGCCCCCTCCGGTGAGGCACCACGGCCACACCGCCTCGAGCCGAGCGACGGCCTCACCGCATCGCCGGCGGGAGCCACCGCGCAGGTGAGAGCCGTTCCGGTCGTACGCAAGCTGGCCAGGGAGCACGGCATCGATCTCGCCACGATCGATGGAAGCGGCCCCGGAGGCGCCATCACCCGCGACGACGTCCAGGGGGCGATCTCTCGACAACCGTCCGCCGGTGCCGGAGAACGAGTGACGATGTCTCGGCTTCGTCGGACCATTGCCGAGAACATGACGCGCTCATGGCAACAGATCCCCCACGTCACCGTGCAAGCCGAGGTCGACGCAACTCAACTCCTCGGCGCACGAAGAAGCCTCACTGCAGACAGCGGCACACCCATCGTTTTCGAAGCTCTCATCGGCCGTGCCGTCCTGCCACTCCTCACCGAGTTCCCGGAGTTCAATGCAACCCTGGACGGAGCCGACCTGATCCTCCGCCACAGCCGCGATCTCGGATTTGCCGTCGACACGGACGATGGCCTCCTCGTCATCGTGGTGCCCGATACCGATGACCTCGACGCGGTGGAACTGAGCCGGCGGATCGTCGAGTTGGCAAGCCGGGCGAAGGCCCGGAAGGCAACGACAGAGGAGTTGAGCGGTCAGACGTTCACGATCTCGAACATCGGGGCACTCGGAGGTGGGCACGGGACTCCCATCATCCCGTTCGGCACCACCGCCATCCTGTCCTGCGGCATGGTCCAAGACCAGGCGATCGTGCGGGACGGTGAGATCCTGTCCGCCCCGATCATGCCGATCGACCTGTCGTACGACCATCGCGTGATCGACGGAGGCCTCGGACAGCGATTCCTGGCGGCGCTGGTCTCCAACCTCGAGTATCGAACACGGTGATGTAAGCGCACCCGATGCCTGATCGCGTGCTCACCCGCGACTTCGTCCTCGTGTGGATGGCCAGCTTCTTCGATGGTCTGTCGTGGACGCTGTTCATCCACCTCCCCGGCTTCGTGTCCGATCTGGGTGCAAGTGAGGCCCAGATCGGTCTGTTGTTCGGGGCGAGTGCCGTCGCCGCGATCGCGATACGCCCGACCGTCGGAAGGGTCATGGATCACTACGGCCGGATGCCCGTCATCTACATGGGCAATGCCGTGAACATCGCCGCGATCCTGCTGCTTCTCACCGTGTCCACATTCGGGCCATGGCTCTATGTGGTGAAACTCGTCCAGGCCATGGCGCAGGCGGCGCTCTTCAGCGCGTTCTTCACGTATGGAGCGGACGTGTTGCCCGAGTCGCGACGGATTCAGGGTTTCGCTCTCTTCGGCGTATCGGGCCTGCTCCCACTCGCGGTCGCAGGTGTGCTCGGAGACGTCATCCTGGCGATCGCCGGGTTCCGGGAACTGTTCCTCGTGGCTGCGGGCTTCGCCCTCCTCTCCCTGTTGTTCTCATTGCCGCTGCCTGAGCGCAAGCCCGATGCAACAACGGTGGGTCTACCGCTGGGTTTCATGTCGGTGGTCGTGAGCCGGCGCCTCGGGCCAATCTGGTTCATGGCCGGCGGCTTCGCCTATGTACTCACGGCGTACTTCGTGTTTCTCCGCACGTACGTCGACGAGACGGGTATCGGGTCGGTGGGGCTCTTCTTCGGCGCCTACGCACTCACCGCAGTGCTGATCCGGATCGTCGCCGGATGGCTGCCAGAACGCGTCGGTCGCAAGCGGGTGCTCTTTCCGTCCATGGGCGCCTTCGCCGTCGGTCTCGTGCTGCTCGCCGTCGCCCAAGCGAACCCGGCGTTCGTAGTCGCCGGGGTCTTGTGCGGCCTCGGTCACGGCTACGCCTTCCCGATCTTGTCCTCCTATGTCGTAGAGCGCTCCACACCCGCGGACCGCGGTTCGGCGATGTCGTTCTTCACCTCCCTCTTCGACATCGGACTGCTCCTCGCCGGCCCGACCCTCGGTGTCATCATCACGGTGAACGGCTACACCGCGATGTTCTTGTTCTCCGCGGCCCTGATCATTGCGGTGACGATCATCTTTGCGGCGTGGGATCGCACCGTCCCGGAGCCGGCGACCTCTGCGAGCAAGATCTGAGAGCACCGTAGGCTGGCGGGGTGATCCGAGGGACTCCACTGTTGGTAGCGCTCGCCCTGGTCGCCGCCGCTTGCAGTGGCTCCTCCGCCGACCTGACCACGACCGCACCGCCGCCAACCACGACGTCGACGACCACGACGACCGCCACGCCGGCACCGATCGCGACGACCACGACGACGGAACCCCCGGTTGTGGCTTTCGCCATCAGTGGCGTGGTGTTTGGCACAACGGCACCGATGCTCGTGATTACGAACACCTCGGATCAGGGCCGGGAGATGGAGGGGCACTGGTTGTGTCAGGACACCTCGTATTGGCAGATCCCGGATGTAGCGCTGGGTCCTGGTGAGAAGGTGGCGATCTCGCTCGGGGGCACCGTGTTCGTACCACCACCGGACGCGGTGGTCGTCGATGGAGCGGCCGACCTCGGGCCCATCGATCCAACGAATGGGGAGATCGCTCTCTTTTCCGCGGGTGACTTCGGGGACGCGGCGAGTGTCGTATCGTATGTGGAGTGGGGTCGGACCCCCCATGGCTGCACCGTTCCTGCAATCGAAGCCGATTTCTGGCCCGGAAACGACTTCGTCGAAACGAACACCGACACGATCGGGCTCGCCGCGGTCACGCTTCCTGCCGACGATCCGGAATTGTGGACGGTCATCAACGGCTGATCGACGGCTGATCAGCTGGGGGTGAACCCCACCATCGGGATTCGTTCCATCATCGCCCGCCAACTCTCCTCAGTGTCGTCGTGGCTCACACCCATCGTCGCCTCGAGGCGTGCCGCGAGCTTCGGGTGCTTCGCCTCGTAGACCTTCATCACGGCAACGGCCTCCTCGGTTCCGAGGAAGCGCTGACCGCTGTGTCGATACCGGCTGTTACGCACCCAGATCTCCGCCGCCGGAGCAGCCAGGATATTGAGGTACCAGTCGGCGCGGGGCCCGGTCCCGGAGGTGACGATGTACTCCCCGGTCTCACCATCGTGGGCTGCCACCTCGATCATCGTCTCGTACCGCTTGCCCGACGACCGGCCTCGATGGACGATGACCAGCAACCGGTCGCCGAACAACCATCCGAGGTGTGCCTTGAAGAGCCAGATGGGCGCCTTCAGAATCCACTTCCAGATGCCACGGGGCTTCTGCCTCATCGAGAAGTACTCACCGAGATCGCTCATGCCGGTTCCGCAGGGATCTCCGGGACCTTGCCATACCGGCGACGGAACAGCAGATAGGCGATGAATCCTGCCGGGATGGGGAGCCAGAACTGGAAGAGCCGATAGGCAAGCGTTGCGAGCAACGCCGACTCATAGGGAATGCCGGAGATGGCGAGCAGGCCGGATAATCCGGCCTCGACGAACCCGAGACCACCAGGAGTGATCGGGATCATGCCGAGAACCGCCGCGGCGGCAAACGCCAGCAGCACCAGGCTGGGACGGGGGTCGGCACCCACGGCGAGCAGCGCGACGACGAGCGTCAGATAGTCGAGCAACCAATTGGCGACGGCGAGGCCCAACGCCTTCCACCAGCGACGTCCGAGGGCTGAGACGACCTCGTTCCGCCGGTTCACGACATCACCCTCGGTCACCGACCAGTCCTTCTTGAACCGCCTCGCCGCCCAGTCGACGGAGTGCTCGATCAGCCAGGCCACCATCGACAGCGGCCGATCGAAACGCACGAGCACAAAGGCCGCCCCGAACATCACCAGGAACAGGATCGTCCCGGCGATGGCCACCGGCAGCAGGCCGTCGGGGATCGGAGCCGTGAGTGCGGCGATGACGACGGCGACCCCGGGCAACGACATGAGCACCATCGTCGACAGAAACGACACCGCGGCAAGGGCCACGGCCGCTTGAGCCATGGGAACGCCGGATACCGACAGCATCTGAAAGTACACCGCTCCGGCCATGATCTGGCCCCCCGGCATGATCTTGGTCATGGCGTTCGAGCTGAGATGAGAGGTGGAGGAAACGAACCAGCTGATGCCGGGCACCGCAATCCGCGTCAGTTCCCACTGCGCCGCGAAGGCGCCGCCCATCAGCACGAACATCAAGAAGAACCAGCGCCATTTGACTCGCTCGAGCTCAGGAGCCTCCTGGGCCAGCTCGAGGAGTTGCGGCAGGAAGAAGTAGAGCGCCAACGCCGCCAGGGCGAGAAGGAGGATGCGAAGCGCGATTCGACCCCACGACCGCGCGCTCCATCCCTGGTTCTGGGTTCGATCGGACATATCGAGCTCCCGGAAGTTAGCCCGCGACCTGGAGGTTGGCCGCCCATCCGGCAACCCCGTCGTCAGTCCACGACACCGAGCCGGCGCCCGACCGCGACGAAGGCTTCGATCCCGTACTCCAGGTCCTCCCTGCTGTGGGCCGCCGAGATCATCACGCGGATTCTCGCCCTGCCCTTGAGAACCGTCGGGTAGGCAATCGCCTGGGCGAACAGGTCACGCTCGGTGAACAGGATCTGGGAGAACTCCCTCGCAACATGCTCGTCGCCGAGCATCACCGGCGTGATGGGTGTTTCGCTGTTCCCGAGATCGAATCCGGCAGCGGCCATGTTCGCCTTGAAGAACTCGGCATTCGCCCACAACCGGTCCACGAGTTCCGTCGACGCCTCGAGGACATCGACTGCAGCGATGCACGCCGCGACGTCGGGAGGCGTCACGGCAGAGGAGAACAGGAAAGGGCGGCCGCGCTGGGCGAGCCACTCAATGAGCTCTGTCGAGCCCGCGACGTACCCGCCCACGGCACCAAAGGCCTTGGACATGGTTCCCACCTCCACGTCCACCCGGCCGTGGAGGCCGAAATGGTCCACGATGCCGCGACCTCCTCTGCCGAGTACTCCCTCGCCGTGGGCATCGTCGACCATCACCATTGCGTCGAATTCGTCGGCAACGTCGGTGATGCGATCCAGCGGTGCGATGTCGCCATCCATAGAGAACACCCCGTCGGTGATGACCAGCACGTTGCGCGCTTCTTCGCTTCGTGCCTCGACGAGACATCGCCGCAGGTCATCGACGTCGTTGTGGTGATAACGCTTGCGATCTGCCCGCGACAGCCTGACGCCATCGATGATCGAGGCGTGGTTGAGCTCGTCGGAGACGATCACATCGCCGCGATCGACGAGGGCCGGGATCACCGCGAGATTGGCGGCAAACCCGGACTGAAGGGAGATCGTTGCCTCGACTCCCTTGAAGGCGGCCAGCTTGTCCTCGAGTTCACGGTGGAGACCCATGGACCCGGCGATGGTCCGCACCGCACCGGGCCCGATCCCGTATCGCTGCAACGCCTCGATAGCGGCCGTCACGAGGCGGGGGTCGTTGGCAAGGCCGAGGTAGTTGTTGGAGCAGAAGTTGAGCAAGTCGCGACCCTCGATGGTGACCCACGCACCCTGCGGTCCCTCGAGGACACGGATCGAGTTGTACAGGCCCTCGTCGCGGAGCGCGCCGAGCCGGGCCGCGAGGTAGGCGGTCTTCTCGGTCATCGCGAAAGCGGACCATCGGCGTGGACGGGATCGGGGAACATCACGACCTTGCCGCATTGGCCTGATTCCATCAACTCGAACGCTGCTTCGTAGTCGTCGAGGGCGAAACGGTGAGTGACCACAGGGCTGAGGTCCACCGCACCCGAACGGATCAGGCCCCGCATCTCGAGCCAGGTCTGCCACAGCTTGCGGCCGACGATGCCATACACCGTCGCTCCCTTGAAGATCACGTGGTCGTCGAGGTTGAAGTCGATGTTGCCCGAGGTGAGCCCGAGCAGCGCCGCCTCACCTCCGGGCTTGAGGGCGGTGAATCCGGCATCGATCGCAGCCGGAGCACCCGACATCTCGAGAAGCACGTCGACCCCCTCGCCATCGGTCGCCTCCAACACGGCCGCGACGACGTCGACACGGGACGGGTTCAGCACATGATCGGCACCCATCTTCAGCGCCATCTCGAGCCGGTAGTCGGAGATGTCCGTGGCGAATACGGCGCGTGCCCCCAACGCCTTGATTGTCGCAATCGCCATGACCCCGACCGGCCCCGAGCCCGTCACCAGCACCTTGCGTCCCGCAATCATCGGTGTCGTTGCGGTGTGCACGGCGTTGCCGAAGTTCTCCTGTAGCGCGGCGATCGAGACCGGGGTGTCGGGCGGGTCCACCCACGCGTTCTGAGCCGGCACCACCACATACTCGGCATATGCTCCGTCACGGTGCACGCCGAGGATCTCGGTGCGGGGACAGAGATGGCCCTGGGCCGTGCGGCACCACGCGCACATGTTGCACACGACGTGGGATTCGACCGAGACGAGAGAGCCGATCGCCGGCTCCGAGACCTTGTCCCCGAGCGCGACCACGATCCCGGCGAGTTCGTGGCCGACGGTGATCGGAAGAGGGACGTGTTCTGCGGCCCAAGGGTTCCACTGGAAGATGTGGACGTCCGTGCCACAGATCGATGTTGCCCGCACCTCGATCAGGACGTCCTCGGGGCCGACCTCGGGGATGGGTACATCGACGAGCTCGAAGCCCCGTCGTGGAGCCGTTTTGCGGAGCGCCCTCATCGACCCTCAGGCTAGCTCCCCACGCATAGGCTCACCCCCTCCCATCGCTCGTGCCTAAAGGTCGGCTGGAGCGTCCTTTAGGCACGAGCGATGGGAGGAAGGGCGACGATGCACTCGGGAACGTTGTTGGCGACCTTGTTGACCAGCGTCGAGACGGGGTGCTGGGCGAGGTCGGCGGCGGGATACACCTCCAGGAGTGACAACAGCAGGTCCCGATCGTCGACCTCCGGGTCGAGCCAGGCGGCCCACGCGTCGGGTGTCAGGATCGCCGGCATGCGGTCGTGGAGGCCGGCAACGGTGTCGTTCGGCCGCCCGGTGATGATCGTGCAGCTCCGCACGCGCTCCTCGGTCTCCGGGTCGTGCCACGATGCCCAGAGGCCGGCAAGGGCCAGCGGGGTGCCCGTCGCCGAGAAGATGTAGTGAGGCAACTTCCCCTTGGGTCGTTGCTCCCACTCGTAGAAGCCGTCGGCGGGGATGATGCATCGCCGAGACACGAAGGAGTCGCGAAAGGCCGGCTTCTCCGCGACCGTCTCCATCCGTGCATTGATGTTGCGGGCGGCGATCTTGCGGTCCTTGGCCCAGAACGGGATCAGCCCCCAGCGGAAGGTACCCAGCCGGCGAGCACCGCGATGGTCGGCGACGGCGTAGACCTCGTCCGTGGGCGCGACGTTCCACGACGAGGGGAGCGTGTCCGTCCTGATCTCGTCCACGCTGAAGGAATCCGCGTAGTAGGCGGGCGGCTGGGCCTGAACGAATCGTCCGCACATGGTCTGATTCTGCACCAATCCACGGAGTTCATCTCCAGATCCGCAGAGTTGATCTCCAGGCTGGGTAGATCGACGCCGATGAAGTCCGATGCAGGACGCCATCCGGTTCACTTCCGTCTCCAAGGCCTTTGGCACCGTCTCGGCGCTGACCGACTTCGAGTTCCACGCGCCTTCCGGGAGCATCACCGTGCTCCTCGGACCGAACGGTGCGGGAAAGACCACCAGTGTGCGCCTCTGCACGGGAGCCATGACACCCGACTTCGGAGAGATCAGGGTGCTGGGGCTCGATCCGGGCAGAGATGGTGAGCTCGTGCGGCGAAGGACCGGCGTCGTCCCGCCAAAGCCGGCGTTCTACGACCAACTCACCGGATGGGAGAATCTCGAGTTCGCGGCACGCATCTTCGAGGCAGACGCCCAGAGCGCCCGAGAAGCCGCCGAGCGATTCGCCATCGACGATGCCCTCGATCAAGAGGTCGCCGGCTACTCCACAGGAATGCGCACACGGCTGGCCCTGGCCCGGTCGGTCATCCACGACCCCGAGGTGCTGCTGCTGGACGAGCCGACCGCCGGACTCGACCCCGAGGCCTCCCGTGCCGTGCTCGATCTCATCCGCGAGCTGGCAGGAAAGGGCCGCACCATCGTCATGTGCACACACCTCCTCCACGAGGCCGAAGGGATCGCCGACCAGGTCGTGCTCATCGACCACGGCCACGCCAGAGCCGTCGGAAGCCCCGACAGTCTCGCCAAGCGATACATTGCCGATCCCATCGTGATCTTCGATGCCGAGAACCGCTCCTCGCTCGACATGCTCGAAGGTCGCGATGGAGTGCTGCGGATGAACAGGAACGGACATATCGAGGTGGCACTCGACGATCTGGATCGGCTTCCCGACCTGGTGAGCGCGCTCGTCGGAGCCGGGGCCCGCCTGACCCGGGTGGAACCGATCAACCCCTCGCTCGAAGACCTCTACTTCGAGATGCAGCGCCAACACCGCGAAGGAGCAGCATCGTGAGAGTGCCCATGGTGCGGGCCGTGGCCTCCACCCACCTCAAAGGACTGTTCAAGACCCGGGACTACTGGGTGCCGCTCATCATCCTGGCCGGCATCTTCTTCATCGTCGTGCCGCTGATCCTCCTCAACGTGGTCCAGCGTGTCGACCGCACACCGTTGATGAACCAGGTTGCCGACATCATCGGAACACTCCCGGCAGCGATCCAGGACAACATTCAAGGAGAGACGGGCGGAACGAGAGCGGCCTACGCATTCGCCGTCTATCTCCTGGCACCCATCGCCATCGTCGTGCCGCTCACCATCTCGTCGGCGGTGGGAGCCAACGCGATCGTCGGCGAGCGGGAGAAGGGCACCGGCGAGTTCCTCGCCCACAGTCCCCTCAGCCTCCAGGAGATCTACGTCGGGAAACTGTTCGCCGCGTTCATTCCGGGGTACATGGCAACGCTCGTCGGGTTCGCCATCTACGCGTTGATCGTGAACGTCGTCGTCGGCCCCAACGTCGGCGGCTGGTTCTTCCCGACGACGGGTTGGTGGCTGCTGATCTTCTGGGTCGTGCCGCCGTTCATCCTCATCGCGTTATCGCTGATCCTCCGCCTCTCGGCAAGGGTGCGGAGCGCGGCGTCTGCGCACCAGGCCTCGACCCTCGTCACCCTGCCGGTCATCATCATGAGCTACGCCGCCGCGTCGGGGTTGATCTACAGCCCCACCATCTCCGCACTGTTCATCGGCATTGTGGCGTGGGCTCTCGCCATCTTCCTGCTGCTCACCGGATCGCGCTCGTTGAAGCGGGAGCGGCTCCTCGGCGTGGCATCCGAAGCCTGACCGACTTCGCTCCCGCGGCCGTGGGAGGAGTCCCGGGTGTAGGTTGATCCGATGGCCGATCAGCTCGCATTCAATGAAGAGACGGCTCTCCACCTCGAGAAGCAGTATTCGTCCGCCGACATCGTGCGGCGACGGAAGCTCGTGTCCGAAGCTCTTGCGGCCACGGCCGGGGAGCGGATCCTCGATGTCGGGTGTGGGCCCGGCTTCTACGTCGCCGAGTTGGCGAAGACGGTCGGTGAAGACGGTCTGGTCACCGGCGTCGACCCGAGTGGAGCCATGCTGGCCGCGGCAGACCGGCGGACCGCCGCACTGGTGAATGTCGCGCTGCTCGGCGGAGAAGCCACCGACATCCCGATGGCCGACGCGTCCTGCGACGCCGCGCTGTCGGTCCAGGTCTACGAATACGTCACCGACATCGACGCCGCGTTGGCGGAGATGTATCGCGTGCTGCGGCCCGGTGGACGCCTGGTCCTGTGGGACGTCGACTGGACCACCCTTTCATGGTTCTCGACCGATGCGGATCGCATGGCGCGAGTCCTTCTCGCTTGGGATGAGCACCTGGTTCACCCTGCGCTCCCGCAACGGCTGGCGGCGGATATGGGCGGCATGGGTTTCGTCGATGTCGACCTGGAGGGTCATGCCTTCGTCAACACCGACGCCGGCCCCGACACGTACAGCGGGTTGGTCATTCCCCTGATCGAGCAATTCGTCGGCGACCACGGAGTCACCGCCGACGAAGCCGTCGCCTGGCGGTCGGAACTCGATGCTCTCAGCGAGGCCCACGAGTACTTCTTCTCCGTCACCCAGTTCTGTTTCTCGGCGATGAAACCCGATTGAAGCAACTCAACCGATGGAGTGCCGCCCCTGGAGGAACCAGGTGCGCATCGGGCCCTTGCCCTTGACGTCGACCATTCCTCGCGGCTCGCATGCGAAGTCGTCTTCAATGAGCCGGTAGGTGGTCTCGGTGATCTGGATTCTGCCGGGAACTCCATGAGATTCCATCCGGCTTGCCGTGTTGACGGTGTCGCCCCATACGTCGTACTGGAATTTGCTGTCGCCGATCACCCCCGCGATCAGTGGCCCTGAGTTGACGCCGAACCTGAACTGGAGACGCTGCGCCTGCTCGGAGGCACCGTTGTCGGCGAACGCGTTCATGTCGACCGCCAACGCGGCGATGGCGTGAGCGTGATCGGGACGTTCGGTGGGCACCCCCGCCACGACCATGTAGTTGTCCCCGATCGTCCGAATCTTCTCCACTCCGTACTGCTCACACAGGCCGTCGAAGTAGGTGAAGACCTCGTTGAGCAGCTCCACCACCGTGTCGGGCGGGAGCTCCTCGGAGAGAGGGGTGAACCCCACGACATCTGCAAAAAGCACGGAAGTGTCCGCGTGGTGATGCGCAATGGTCTGCCGCTCCTCCTTCAGCATCTCGGCGATCGTCGCAGGAAGCATGTTGCGGAGGAGGCGCTCCGACTTCTCACGCTCGACGGCGAGCAAGCCCATCGCCCGGTCGCGCTGGCCGACGAAGTACTGGAGGAGGAGAAAGACGATGAGGGGAACGGCAATCAGGTTGAGAACGAAGAAGAGCGTGACAAGACCGATGGACAGGTTGTTCGTCTCCCGGACGTAGGGCTGGAGCACGCCACTGAGCGCGACGAGGAACGCGTAGCCGATGAACCAGAACGTCGCTTGTTTCCGCCCGGACACGAGCAATGCTCCGAGGGGGCCGAACAGCGACCAGATGATCACCGCGCTCGAATTGACGAAGCCGCCGAGCGCCACCATCAGCAAGAACGGGAGCAGGAGGATCAACATCAACTGACTCACCCGAAAGACAACGTATCTGCCGCTCACGGCGAACGCTGCGATGCTGATCCCGGACAGCACTGCGTACACAAACGGAATCGACGCCGCGACGGACTCGTCGGCCGCGTAATAGATCGCAGCCCAGAGGAGCGCCGCGACACTGATGAGCGCGGACAGCGCGACGAGCGTCCGCTTCTTGAGCCGGAGTTCGGGAGGATCGTCGGGATCGAACCCGATGCCCTCGAACACGCCCATCATCCGCTGTAGTGGTACCGCCATGAGGTCACACGATATTGGCCGGTTGCCCGGCTGTCGACGCCCGCCTCACGCGGTCGTCGTGGACCTCCGGCGCCGCCCCCCCGCTGATGGCGTCGATCCCCATTTGAACAGGCGGATCGCCAACAGCAACGCAACGACGCCCCACAGCGCCATGTAGAAGATGGAGAACCAGTCGAACTGGTACCCGGTGAGCAGGGGATCGAACGCCGCCTGGAAGGCCTCGTTGAAGTGCTTCAGCGGGAAGATGTTCCCGACCGTGACGATCCACTGTGGCGTCTCGGGGCCGGGCACGATGAACACACCGGAGAAGAACGCCAATGGGAGGAGTGTGGCGTTGGTGATGGCCGTCGCTGCAGGTCCGCTCGGCGCCACGGCCGCCACCAGAAGGCCGAGCGCCGCGAAACAGCCGACACCGACAAGGAACGTCAGCGTTGCCGCCGGGAGCGTACGCGGAAAGATCTCGATTCCGTAGAAGAGCACACCGACGCCCATCATGATGATGACGCCGATTGCGGCCACCATCGTTGCCGATATGACCTTGCCGGCGAAGAAGATCCACGGCGGCAGGGGTGTCCCGTGGATCCTCTTGAGGATCCCCTCATCACGCTGATAGGCCGTGCCGGTGCCGATGTTCGTGTAGCTGGCCGAGGCGGCAGAAAACACCGCAAGGGCGGGGGCGTAATACTGCGCCACGGTGACGCCGAGGTAGTCGATCTCCTCATTCCCGAAGACGGCAGCAAGCACGACGAGCAGCAACAAGGGGAAGACGATCGTGAAGAAGGCGGCGATCGGCGTCCTGAAGAAGATCCTGTTCTGATATCGCGTCTGCTGCCAGATCAGCGACAACGTGCTCGGGCGCTTGTTCGGCTGGTGTCCCACGCCGGAAGCGCGGTCGCTATGACCGTGGTCTGTTCGCGCCATCCGAAGAGCATATCGCCGCCTCCCTGAGCTCGGTTGCCGCTCGACTCCGAATCTCGCTTGCCGTATCGTCCTCTCCGATGGTTGCGGGCGGATAACGTCTCGAACCCTTCCTCCCTTACCCTGGGGCGCACAACAGCGTTCCAGGAGGGTGACATGGCGGAGCAGAAAAACGGTTGGTATACGGACCCCACGGGGCAATACAGTTATCGCTATTGGAACGGCACTCAGTGGACCAACCAGGTGAGCAGCAGCGGCACAACATTGAACGACCCCAACCCGATGGATCCTTCCGCCGCCACCACTCCACCGGCTCCGGGTTCCGAAGCACCAACCCCGCCACAAGCGGCGCCGGCGTCAACGGTTCAGGTGACGCAGAAGAGTGGCTCCGCGTTCGGCACCATCATCGGGGTGATTCTCGCCGTCGTAGCCATCGTGGTTCTCATCGTCGTGATCGTGGCCCTCACCGGTAACGACGACTCCTCGACGTCGAGCACGGTCGCCCCGGTGACGACGCAAGCTCCCACCACGGAGGCCCCACCCACGACACAAGCGGGGTAGGGAGAGAGGACGCTCAGGAGTCCTCGGTCAGCTCGAGATAGACGTCTTCGAGGGAGGGCCGCGCCACAGTCAGGTCGTCGAGATCGACGCGGTGATCGAGCGCCCAGCCGGTGAGGCGGTGCAGATCGGCGGTAGCGTCGACCGTCTCGATCACCATCCGCCCGTCTACCGGCCTGGCAGGAAGCGGCACGTCGGACACGGCACCGTCCCAACGGAAGGTGATGCGACACCTGGTGAGCGCCTCGCCGCCGAGGTTGTCTGGGGTTCCCTCGGCCACGATCCTGCCCTTGGAGATCACCGCAATCCGGTCGGAGAGGTTGTACGCCTCATCCATGTAGTGCGTCGTGAGCAGGATCGTCTTTCCCAGGTCGCGGAGGTTGTCGATCACCGACCACGCCTTGCGCCGGGCCGAAGGGTCGAACCCCGTCGTGGGCTCGTCGAGGAAGACGAGATCAGGATCGCCGACGATGCCGAGCGCCAGTTCGAGCCGCCGCTTCTGGCCGCCGCTGAGGGTCCCGATGCGGGCATCGATCTTCTCCGTCAAACCGACGATCTCGACGAGTTCTCTGGTATCGATGCGGCGGGGATAGGTGCCGCCGTAGAGGTCGAGCGCCTCGCGGACCGATAGCTCACCCTCCACGCTCGATTCCTGGAGCACGATGCCGATGCGCTCCTTGTAGGCACGCCGTTCCTGCGACGGGTCGAAGCCGAGGACGGACACCTCACCACTCGTCTTCTTGCGGTTTCCCTCCAGGATCTCGACGGTGGTCGTCTTGCCTGCCCCGTTGGGCCCGAGAAGCGCAAACACCTCGGCCTCGTCGATGGTGAGATCGATACCGGCGACCGCCTCGACATCGCCGTAGTACTTGACGAGATTCCTGATGACGATCGCAGCGGCCACGGAGACGACGATACCCCGACCGCGCACGGCTACCTTTCCCGCCTCGTGGCGACAGCGGGCTACTTCGGGCCGGATTCGATGATGTGGAGGGTGAACCGGGAGATCACCACCCTCTTCGGTGGTGCCCGCGCCCTCCTCATGCAAGCAGCACATCCCCTCATCGCGGCCGGGGCGCGACAGACCGGCGGCTACCGCCGCGACCCGTGGATGAGGCTCATCAGAACCGTCAGGATGCAGAGCATGTTGGTTTTCGGCACCACGGCCATGGCCGACGAAGCTGCGACGCGCATCAACAAGCTGCACCGCACCATCAGCGGCGTCGACACCGTCACCGACGAGTGGTATGACGCCCTGGACTATGAGCAGCTCCTGTGGGTCCACCTGGCACTCGAGACCAGCACCCTCGACTTCTACCGCCTCACGGTCGATGACCTGTCGCCTACCGAGTCCGACCGGTATCACAGAGAGAACAAGCTCGTTGGCGAGATGCTGCTCCTCCCTAGCGACTTCGTTCCCGACCGGTACGTGGACGCCGAGGCGTATGTCGACGACATGATCGGGTCCGGGAGGTTGCACCACTCCGATGTCGCCCAGGAAGTGGCCGATCTCATCACCGGGGCCGCGGTACCCGCCCGCATCAAACCGTTGTGGCGCTTCATCACGTTCTGCGCAGTTGGGACACTCGATCCCCGGCTCCGCGACCTGTACGGCCTGCGGTGGGACGGAGCCCGGGAGCGGTTGCTGCGGGCGAACCTCGCCATGCTCCGCGGCACCGTGCCGGTGATTCCCCACCGATACCGGTACATCCTCCCGGCGCGCTGGGCCGACCTGCGCCTGGCCAACCCACTGCCCGTAACGCGCACGTAACACGACCGTCGCAGAGGTGTAACGCCGCGGTTACCGCGGCGAAACCCGACTCTCGTACGTTGCCCATCGGACACGTGGCCACGCGGACGAATCGGGGAGGATTCAGTGCTCGCCTTGCAGACACCAGATATCGCTGAGGTAGCAAGTGCAGTGAACGAGGTATGGCTGGTTCTCGCAGCCGCTCTCGTGATGTTCATGCAAGCGGGGTTCGCTCTCGTAGAGGCCGGGTTCACGAGAGCAAAGAACGCCGGAAACATCATCATGAAGAACTTCATGGATTTCTCGGTAGGTGGCATCACCTACTGGGCATTCGGGTTCGCCCTTGCCTATGGAGGCTCCACACTCGGTGGGTTCCTCGCCTACGGCGACCTCTTCTTTTTCAACGACAACGACCTGGCCGCCACCTGGTTCTTCCAGGTGGTCTTCGCAGCCACGGCGGCAACGATCGTGTCCGGTGCCGTTGCCGGACGAGTGAAGTTTGTCTCGTACCTGATGTACACGCCGTTCATCACGGGCCTCATCTACCCGATCGTCACCCATTGGGTGTGGAATCCCGACGGCTGGCTCGCCCGGCTCGGCTACTTCGACTTCGCCGGGTCCGGTGTGGTCCACATGCTCGGTGGCGTGTGCGCACTGGCCGGCGTGCTGGTCGTCGGACCACGACTCGGCAGGTATGGCGAGGACGGCAAGCCCCACGCCATCCCGGGCCACTCCATCACGCTCGGAGCGCTCGGTGTCTTCATCCTCTGGTTCGGCTGGTACGGCTTCAACGCAGGTTCTACGCTCGCTGCCGTCGGCGCCGACATCGCGACTCCGGCCGTCACGACGACACTCGCCGCTTGCGGCGGAGCGGTCGGAGCGATGTTCACGGCATGGCTGGTCGTCGGCAAGCCCGACGTCGGTTTCACGATCAACGGCGTGCTCGCCGGACTCGTCGGCGTCACCGCAGGGGCGGCGTCGATCGGCTTCGGGCTCGCCATCGTCACCGGACTGATCGCGGGCGCGATCATGGTGGCATCGGTGATCACCTTGGAACGCATCGGGATCGACGATCCGGTCGGCGCCATCTCGGTGCACGGCGTCGCCGGCCTGTGGGGAGTGCTGGCCGTGGCGTTGTTCAGTGCCGACGCCAACATCGCCGACCAACTTGTTGGTGCCGGTGCGATCATCGCGTGGGCGTTCATCACGTCGCTCATCGTGTTCAAGGTCATCGACCTGACCATCGGGATGCGGGTGACCCCGGACGAGGAGCGCGCTGGTCTCGATCGGTCCGAACACGGCGGTGAGGCCTACCCGGAGTTCGTCTTCCAGGAGCAGGTTGCAGATCCCAAGGCTCTCGATCCCGTCGGGTCGAACGGACACTGACGATTCGCGGTTTCGAGCGGGTGGCACCGATCCGTCCCCTCGACCGTCCGAAGCGTCCCCGCAGCGTGCCAGCATGGGGTTGTGCCACAGCGCAGAGTCCTCATCGAAGCCACATGGTCGGTGACACAACTGTGTCGCGAGGACGGCGACTTCGTCGAGCCGGTCGGGAATGCACCGACCATGCAATTCGATGCCGATCAGGCGAGTGGCTTCACCGGTGTCAACCGCTGGTTCGCTCCCTACACCCACATCGGTTCCGACCTGTGTTTCGGTCAGGTCGGCATGACGATGATGGCGGGCCCGGAAGACCTGATGGAACAGGAGCAGGAGTTCCTCGACGTCCTCAACCGCTCCGATTCCTACGCGATCGCCGGCGAAACCCTCGAGATCCGCGAAGGTGAGGAGATCATCGCCCTCTTCACAGCGGTCCCTTCGACCATCGAGGGAGATTGGGAGCTCCAGGCGCTGAACAATGCACGCGGCGGCGTCGTGTCGATCATGGATGCAACGGCAATCACCGCCCACTTCGAAGGCGGCATCGTCTCGGGATCGTCGGGATGCAACCGATTCCGCGCGCCGTTCGAGGCCGACGGATCGCGCCTCCACCTCGGACCGGCGATGGGGACGCGCACACCACGCGCCGAGCCCGAGGGAGCGCTTGACCAGGAACAGCAATTCCTGTCGCTCTTCGACCTGGCTCGCAGCTACCAGATCGTCGACGGCACGCAACTCACCATCCTCGACGAGGCCGGCGCCCGGCTCATGGAGTTCCGGCGCGTCGGGGATTGAGTCTTCCTCAGGCCCAGCGTGATGGCCGGTCGCGTAGCCTCCCGAAGCCCAGCTCATCGCAAAGAGCCTCGAACGCATCGCGCGGTACCCCGCGCCATTCGAGAGACGCGAGGTCGCCGTCGAGAGGGACGTCGTGGCGCAGGGTTGCCAGGAAGCGATAGAGCAAGGCATCGCCCATGCGCCGACGCAGCGTGACGACGAGGTTAGCGGCGCCGCGCACGGCAACGTCCCACAGACTCGCTTCGAGAGGAATGAGCTCGAGATGCCCGTAGCGGGCGAGGACCTTGGCACTGGACTTGGCGCCCCAACCGGGCAGACCGGGGAGACCGTCCGCGGCGTCGCCGACGAGCGCCAACCAGTCAGGGATCGAGGCGGGGGGAACACCGAACTTCTCGAAGACCCCGGCGGCGTCCCTGAAGGCCTGCCGGCGGCGGTCGTAGCCGACGATCTTCGGGTTTCCGTAGAGCTGGCTCAGGTCCTTGTCCGGCGTCATGACCACGACGCGTTCCACTTCATCGACCCATCGGGTCGCCCCCGTGGCGAGGGCGTCATCGGCCTCGTAGTCGTACATCGACCAGACGGTCACGCCGATCGCCTCCATGGCGCGCTCCGCCAGCGGGAACTGAGCCAGGAGGTCCTCGTCGATGCCGACCCCCGTCTTGTAGCCGGGGTAGACCTCGTTGCGGAAGGACTCGATCACAGAGTCGAACGCGGCGGCGATGTGCGTGACTCCCGGCTCCGCGAGCAATGCGAGGATCGAGGCCGTGATGCCGTAGGTGGCGCCGACCGCTCGACCGTCTGGAGCGATCCGGGGCGGCGCGCCGAAGTGGGCTCGGAAGAGCTCGTACGTGCCATCGATGAGGTGGAGCTTCACGACCGCGACCCTACCGGGCCCGCAGCGACCGATATCGGTAGTCGTAACGCTTTTCGAATCCTGCGCTGCGGTAGAGCGATACCGCACCCATGGCCGCAGGGTGTACTTGCAGCATCGCGTTCTCGATTCCACGCCCAGCCGCCCAGCGGAGCAGGCCGTCGAGGATCGTACGACCGAACCCCCGCCGACGACGCCCACGCACGGTCTGCATGTTGAAGACGGCGAGCCAGCCGGAATCGACGACACCCATGCCGACGGAGATCAATCGGCCCTCCTCAACGACCGATGCGTACACGGCATCCTCCACCGTTTCCAACATCCGCCGCATCGTCTCCGTACCACGGGACGTCGGCAAGCATCCGAGCCACTCGGCCGACGGCGTGCGCTCGAGGCGAACAACGCCGTCGTCCGGCTCGGCACCGATCTTGCGGACCATGACGTCGGCTCCCAGATCCAGGTCGTAGCCGCGAGCGTAGAGGACGTCGTCGAGGCCCCGGTCGGCGAGCGGCGTCAGCCGGAACATGGCGGGGAGGCCACGCTCCGCGAACCAGCGTTCGACGGTCGCCACCTTTTCGAGGATCGGTTCTCTCGAATGTTCGATCGGGGTCGCGGAGTTGGAGCGACGGCTCAACCCCTCGGAAGCTCGCAAGAGCCAGCCGTCGAGCCAACGCCGCTCGAGCGCCGGCCAGGCGCGATCGGCGAGCATCTCGAGTTCCAGGATCTCGGCCAATGTGGTCACGAGGGGACCCTATGCGGGTACCGTTTGCGCGATGCCGCATCTCATCTCAGCCGAGGAATTGCTCGGCCGCGGCGGCGATCCACATGTACGCATCGCCGACTGCCGGTGGTATCTGGGTGCCCCAGACCGAGGGGCGAGGGCATACGCGGCGGGGCACGTCCCGACAGCGGTACACGTCGATCTCGAACGTGATCTGTCGGGGCCTGAGGGTGGTGGCCGCCATCCATTGCCTTTACCCACGGATTTCGCGAGTTCCCTCGGCCGGCTCGGTATCGGCAACGATGACCTGGTAGTGGTGTACGACGATCTCGGTGGCGTGGTGGCGGCACGGCTGTGGTGGATGCTCACCGCTATCGGTCATGACGATGTGGCGATCCTCGATGGCGGCCTCCGCGCCTGGACGAATGCGGGAGGGGAGTTGACATCGAACGCACCCGGCCCCGAGCAAGTGGTATTCGCCACCGACTTTGTCGGATGGCCGGGCACGCTGGACCGCCTCCACCTCGAACAGCGGCTGGGGTCGTTGCGACTCATCGACGCCAGGGCACCAGAGCGCTTTCGTGGCGACAGCGAACCCATCGATCCCGTTGCCGGTCGGATCCCAACTGCCGTCAACATACCCACGGATGCCCACCTCGGCCCGGGCAGTCACTTCCGCTCGGCGGCGGACCTCGCCACCCTCTACGGCGAACAGGAACTGCCAACCGTCGTCTATTGCGGGTCTGGGGTCTCGGCCTGTCACAACGCCTTCGCGATGGAACTCGCCGGTCTACCGAGGCCGATGCTCTACCCCGGCTCGTGGAGTGATTGGTCGATGTCCGGAGGGGCCATTGAAACCGGCTAAAGACCCAGGGCCCTCTCGGGACCGTCGAGGATCTGTCCGCCGTCCAGCACCGGTGCGAAGAGGTCGCCGTACTGCCGGAGCCGTTCCCATACTGTCGCGATCGTGAAATCCTCGGGACGCACGGTCTTCAACTCATCCCACATCACGGGCGTCGATACCGATGCACCGGGGCGCGGCCGTACCGAGTAGACGGCGGCGATGGTCTTGCCTGCTACGTTCTGGTTGTGATCGATGAAGACGCGGGGGCCGCGGCTGGGCTTGTCCCACTCCATCGTGACGGTGTCCGCATCGGCGGCAGCGATCATGAGCCCAATCCTCTCCACGAAAGCACGGACCCTCCGATAGTCGTATTCCGGTTCAAGGGGGACATAGATGTGCACCCCGCTCGATCCGGAGGTCTTGGGATACGCGGCCAGTCCGAGGCGCTCGAGTATGACGTTCACCAGGCCCGCCACGTAGACCACTTCCTCCCACGTAGCGCCCTCCTGCGGGTCGAGATCGAAGACGGCGAAGTCGGGAAGATCGGGCCGGTCGACACGGCTCAGCCACGGGTGCATTTCGATACAACCCAGGTTGGCCAGCCACAGCAACGACTCCACGTCGGGTGCGGTGACGAAGTCGATGATCTCGCCGCGGTGCGACGACGGGATCGGTGCGGTGATCAGCCAGTCAGGGGCATGGCCCGGCCGTTGCTTCTCGTAGAAGGTGTTGCCGTCGATGCCGTCGGGATATCGCGACATCGACAGCGCCCGTCCGGCGAGGTGTGGGAGTAACAGCGGAGCCACAGCGTGGTAGTAGGAGATCAGATCGCCCTTGGTGTAGCCGTCGTCGGGGAAGAACACCTTGTCGAGGTTGCCGAAGCTCAACGCCCGGCCCACATCGATGGGTGCGAACCGGTCGCCCTCCGGCTCGACGCGAAGCCTCTCCGGAAAGTCGACGAGCCCCGACCCGGCATATCTCCAGCTCCCGGATGGCTGCATGGCCGCTTCCGCTTCACCGGTGTGCAGCGCTGCGAGGATCGCATCGTGGCTTGCCTCGTCGTGTGCCTCGGAGATGACGATCATCCTTAGACCTGCTTCCACAGCGGCGGCCGCCAGCGGCTCGGCCCGGAGCGAGCCTTCTCCGTATGGCACGTGACGAATCTCGCCGGCCGGCCCGAAGACGTTGTCTGTGAATTGAGCATGGAGCGGGTCGAGGGCCCACCCGGGGAACTCGCCGCGTAGGAACGCAATCACGGAGGCGAACGCCTCCTTTGTGATGAGGGCACCGCCCGATTTGGCATGGACGTGGGCCCAATCGATCACGGGTCGCACGAATGAGAAGCGTTGTGCGATGAGCGCGATGTCGCCGAGCGACCCGAAACCGCGATCCGTGCCCGACGTCTCCAGACCGAGCGCCACACCCAGGTTGCGGACCTTCGCCTCGATGCGCTCCAATCCGTCCGCCACGAGTTCGTGGAGCCGTTCCGGACGTCTATCGCCGACGTGTCCCGCGTGGGCGACGATGGTGTGGGCACCGAGCGCACGACCCAGCTTCATCGTGTGTTCGAGGGCAGCGATGGTCTGTTTGCGTTTGTCTTCTTCCTCGACGGTCAGAATGGCGAAGTACGGGGCGTGTACGGAAAGCGCGATGTCGCGCTCGGCGGCCGCCTCACCGAATTGGACACAACGCTTCTCCTTCCAGGGAAACCCTTTGACGAACGCGAGCTCGTATGCCTCGTGCCCCCTGGCGGCGAGGCCCTCGAGGAACACCTCATCGTCGGTGTCGTCCGGGGGCATGCCGGATATCCCGAAGCGGATCACCGCCGAAACGCTATCGCTTCTGCGCGCTCACCAGGCGTCACGCCGGTTGTACACCCGGCGACCCGTCTTGGCCATCCGGCGGCGCTCTCGCGTTGCCGCACTTCGTTCCATCATCTCCTGCTCGCGCTGTAGCTTCCGGTAGCTCTCGACACGACGACCATCGACGGTCTCCTGGACAGCGCAACCAGGCTCACCCTCGCCGAGTGCACAGCCGATCCCGGTGGAGCCGCGAATCAGGGCTACACCGCCGAGAAGCTGTTTCTGCAGCTCGCCTGATATACCCACCGTTGAAGCATCAGATCAAAGGAATCCAGTGAAGAAGACCATGAACATGCGCCTCGCGCTCACCGTCATCGCCCTCGGCGCGCTGACCGTTGCAGCGTGCTCCACCGCCGTGGCCGGAACGATCGAGACGGTTTCGCCACAGAAAGCCGCCGAGACCCTCGCCGTCAACCCGGAGGCGATCTTGCTCGACATCAGGACCCCCGAGGAGTTCGCCTCCGAGCGCATCCCGGGCGCCGTGAACGTCGACTTCTATGCTCCCGACTTCAAGGATCAGCTCGCCGACCTCGATCCCGACGCCAGCTACGTCGTCTACTGCCGGTCCGGTAACCGCAGCGCCCAGGCGATGCCGATGTTCGACCAACTCGGGTTCTCAGACTTGCTCGATGTGGACGGCGGCATCGTCGCCTGGTACGAATCGGGCCTTCCGATCGAGGGCTGACGGTTCGGCTTGTCGGGTATCTTGACGTCGGGCCCGTAGCTCAGCCCGGCAGAGCAGCGGACTTTTAATCCGACGGTCGTGGGTTCGATTCCCACCGGGCCCACCCGAGATACCCCTTACGGTACAAGGGTTCTGAGCGAGCGACACCCCGCACGTTCAACGGGCCACGGGCTTGATGGTCACAGAATGGTCACCGTATTTCGCTATGTTCCGAGACTTGACATTCGCTATGTGCCGCCTTGACCAGTGCTTCACACCGCGCGGTGACGCCAATCTCGGACAGCAACCGCCAGCACACACCCAGAGTGGCGGCCAGTCAGTCCGGTCGAGCGCACTGAGCCGATATGGGCGATCTATTGCCCAGGCGTTCTTCACCGAGATCCCGTCGATCTGAGCGGTGGCCCGCGCCTCACACGGTGACGATGGTCTTTCCTTGGGCGTGTCCTTCTCCGACATGAGCCATAGCCTCGGGAGTCTGGCTCAGCGGGTACGTGCGGTCGATGACCGGTGTGACCTTCCCGGCTTCGACTAGTTCCTTCAAAGTGGCCAGGTCCTCTTTGTTCGGCATCGAAACGAACGGGCGCCCTTGCTGGCGCACGAACAGTGACAACACGAACGCCGTGGCAAAGTGATTCAGGCCTCCGATCCAACCGCTCACCGGTGCGCCGTTGGCTAAGAGAGTCCCGTTGGGGGTGAGCGCGGCTCTGGTGTCTGACAACGAATGGTTCCCCACGTTGTCGAGGATGAGATCGTAACGCTGCGCACTCTTGGTGAAGTCTTCTTGGGTGTAGTCGATGACATGGTCTGCGCCGATCGAGCGGACCATGTCCACGTTCCTGGTGCTGCACACGCCGGTCACTTCGGCACCCAATGCTTTGGCGATCTGGGCGGCGAATGTGCCCACGCCGCCGGACGCACCAGTAATCAAGACCTTGTGCCCGGGCTGGACCTTCCCCTGATCGCGCAGAGCCTGGAGGGCGGTGAATGCGGACACCCCCACGGCGGCGGCTTGCTCGAACGTCAGGTTGGCCGGTTTCAACGCCAGCGCGTCCTCAGAAACAGACACATACTCAGCGAAGGCACCCTTGCACCAGCCGAACACCTCATCACCCGCTCCGAGCTGCGTCACGCTTTTGCCGACCGCCTCGACCGTCCCCGCGATATCCGTTCCCGGAACCCGGTTCTTTGCTCTGCTCAGCGAGAACACCGGGCGCATGACGTAGGGCACGCCTCTCATGCCATACGAGTCACCAATATGGATGGAAGCCGCGTGAACCCGGACCAGTACCTCATCCTCGTTGACCACCGGCTTGTCGATTTCCTTGAGTTCTAGGACATCATCAGGTGAGCCGAACTTGTCTTGGACTATCGCCTTCATCGAGTTCTCCTTCGCCGCCGCGGGTTTGGTGGAGCCGAGCCATCCTCCCTCACCCGGGTCAGGAACCGATAGGGGCCGACGGCTCTGAGGAGTCGGAGTGGATGAACCCCCGCCCACGACCGGCAATCTGGGCGGCCCCTCGCTCCGTAGCTCAGGTAGCGCATATGTGTTCGGCTGTCCACCCGCCTCGGAGGGAGCGCATAGGTGCCTGATTGATGGGCGGCTATTCGGATGCCTCACCCTTGTCGAATATGACCGAGTGCTTCCGCTGCTCGTCGACCGTCAGCGTGAACACGTCCGGTCGTGCGTAGTGACCGACGGGGTCGAAGTCGAAGGTGCTGCGGGTGATCTCTCCGAGATCGAGTTCCGCTGTGAGGATCGTCTCACCGCCGCGATCGGGCCCGGCGAGGGATTTGCCATGAGGATCGACGATGCAGCTTCCCCCACCGATGAGGATGGTGTCTGGATCGTTCCCGTATGCGGTCTCGTAGTCGGACGGGTAGTCGGCCCGGGTGGCATATTGATTCGCTGATAGGACGAACGTCCGGCCTTCGAGGGCAATGTGCTGCATTGTCGAGGCCCAACGGTCGCGGTCGTCGACCGTTGGGGCGCACCAGACCTGCACGCCCTTCTGATAGAGGGCGGTCCGATAGAGCGGCATGTAGTTCTCCCAGCAGATCGCAGACCCGATCCTGCCGACATCGGTCTCGACGACGGGCATCGTGGAGCCATCACCGAAGCCCCAGATGAGTCTCTCCGATGCGGTCGGCATCAGCTTGCGGTGGACACCAAGGAGCTGCCCATCCGGGTCGAGGAAGATCACCGAGCAGTAGAGCGTCCCTTGGTCGCGCTCGATGACACCGGCCACGAGGTGCACGCCCGCCGCGGCCTCAGCAATCGCGTCGAAGAAGGGGCCGGGGATCGTGATAGCAGAATCGGCGTATCGTCGGAACCAGTCACGCCCGTCTTCGGTCCGGCTACCGACGACGGCGCCGAATGCGTGGCCCTTGGGGTATCCGCCGACGAATGCCTCGGGGAAGACGACGAGTTCGGACCCACGACCTCTGGCGTCCGCAACGAGGTCGCCCAGTTTCCCGATGGTCGCCGCGGTGTCGAACGCGATCGACCCGGCTTGGACGACCGACGCAATCACGGGTGGGCGGCGAGTGTGCACGGTCGGAACCTACCGGAATCCGACCATCTCCTCGACGGAATGGCGGAACGACTCCGGTTCCCAGTCCATTCAGCACTGCGTCCCCGACGGGCAAACACTCTCACCACCAAGCCCCAACCCCCCACCCATATCCGGCTGGGGGAGAATGCACTCCGGCCGGGATGGCGAGTCACTGGACGGAAACAGTCGAACGTGACGCTGGTCTAGGGCTCACTGGCCAGGGGTGGTGGTGACAGGTGGTGTGGTGTCATGTTGATTATCGCTTGTTGTTGAGGAGCTGGTTCGGGGTGCGGCCCGCCATCCAGTCTCCGTGGTTGGGTCGGATGG
>Ga0255055_10000276_pt1 | contig 40627 bp, 36 predicted proteins | sample JV7_2_27_MG_FD_188633 | JGI IMG/M metagenome (GOLD analysis project Ga0255055, IMG submission 188633) | Seawater microbial communities from Jervis Inlet, British Columbia, Canada - JV7_2_27 | ecosystem: Environmental > Aquatic > Marine > Inlet | place: Canada: British Columbia | collected... | reverse complement strand
TCAATGCTGTGCGGAGAGCTGAGCGGAGGGGATTGTATGCTGTATTACATCGTCACCCAGTTTCTTCTTTTGTTCATGATGGTGCCGGTAATTATCCCAATGACCATTGCTTCCTACAGTATTGTCGGTGAAAAAACTACCCGGACCCTCGAACCTCTGCTGGTGACGCCAGTTTCAACGCTTGAAATCCTGGTTGGAAAAGGATTGGCGGGAATAATACCGGCAGTTTCTGCTACCTGGATAGGATATCTGTTGTATGCTGCCGGCGCCCATATCATGGTTGATAATCCTGCTGTGGTTGGCAAATTGTTTGATCCGCTGTGGATGACGGCAATCTTTGCTGTTGGTCCACTATTGTCAATTTTCGGTGTGAGTATCGCTGTCATGATTTCGTCCCGGGTGAATGACCCCCGAGTAGCGGAGCAAATCTCGGGGATATTTGTGCTCCCAATTGTGGGTTTGTTCATTGGGCAGACCACGGGATTTATTTTGGTGAACCAGCAGTTCATTCTCTGGATGGCTGGAATTCTCCTGGTTTTGGACAGCATCTTGTTTTATTTTGCGATCCAACTCTTTCAACGGGAGACAATCTTATCGAGGTGGAAATAAATTTATGAAAAACAGCAAACGATTTTTTTATTTGATGACCTTGTTGATACTACTGCTCCCCGCCAGTGTTCATGCCCAAGAATCTCAACCGGAGCTTAGTCTCTATCTGATCCGGAACTTCGGTTATGGGGGGATGGGAAAAATCCAGGGAAATTTTACGCTGAAGATTAGAGATCCACTGCCCGAGCTGGATAAGGTTGAGTTTTATCTCGATGATGAGCTGATTGCCACAATTCTCCAGGATCCCTACGAATACAAATTTCACACCAGTTCTTTCCCGGACGGGGAGCATGTGTTTTCTGCTGTCGGAATCCTGATTGATGGCACTCCAGTAGAATCCAACAAGATTACAAAGATACTCTTATCCTCGAGTCAGTCCTGGTCTGAAACGCAAGGATTGATTGTGCCCCTTCTCTTGGTTATCGCAGGGATCACTGTTCTGGGGCTGGGTATACCGGTGCTGTTGAACAGGAAGAAAGACTTTGTGTTAGGAAAATATGGTACCGCAGGAGGGGCAGTTTGCCCTCGCTGTGAACTTCCCTTCTCGAGATTTTTCTTTTCACCAAACCTGCTTGCCGGAAAATTAGTCCGCTGTCCACACTGCGGCAAAATTAGCATACGGACCCGGGCTTCACAGAGCCAAATACAGGAAGCAGAAAAGAAATATAAAAATGAAGACCCCGGCAGGGTTTATGAGCTGGACGAGCAGGGATATAAGAAACTGCTAGACGAGTCGCGATTTGAGGATTAATGAATTGGAGCTTTCGAAAATAAAAGGCAAAAAGGCGCTCCGTAGACTATAATTAACCAGCCAAAATAAATTAAGCGAGTAATTGCCCCTTATGTTTAATGACCTCACTTCTTCCATCTCTGAACCGGAAGCCCGGATTAAAGCCCAAAAAGTAGCGCAGTTGGTGGATATCAGCGCGATTCTGAATTCCACCCTGAAACCGGACACTCTGTTGAAGAATATCCTCGATACAGCTGCTGATCTTCTTGAATGCAGCGGGGTATCCATCCTGCTTTACGATGACAGGGAAAAGGAATTGAGGTTTGCGGCAACAACTACCGGGGATATAGAAAAACTGGAACAAATACCTGTCCCCCTGGACAATAGCCTGGCGGGAACGATTTTTACCGAGAACCGGCACCTGGTAATAAACAGCACCCGCGATGATCCCAGACACTATAACGAAGTTGGAGAAGAAGTTGGCCTGCAGATTGATTCTCTTCTAGGGGTTCCGATGAGGATCAAAGACCGAGTAACCGGCGTGATTGAAGCGTTAAATAAAAACGAAGGGGAATTTACTGATTTTGATGTTTCACTGCTGCTGGTTGTTGCGTCACAAGCAGCTATCTCAATTCATAACGCCGGGCTGATTCAAGCCCTGCAAAAAGCCAATATTGAATTGAGCCAGGCGGATAAGCTGAAACGGGATCTCATGTCTGTTGCATCGCATGAACTGCGAACTCCGCTGGGAAATATTCTTGGATATGCAACACTTCTTCATGAAGACGCCATCGAAGAGAATAAACCCCTGGCAGAATCCATCTTAAAGGCATCTTCAAAATTAAGAGCAGTCCTGGATGACATTGCCAATATGAACTTGCTTTATACCGGAAAAGCGGATTTGGATTTCACCGACACCTCCCTCCAGCGGGTGATCGAGTACGCTAAAGAAGAAGTCAGGACGACGGTAAACAAGGGAGATCATACAGTGGATTATCAGATACCGGAAGAGCCAATTCAACTGTGTATTGACCTGCCGAAAATGAGTGTTGTTTTTGTAAATTTACTGCTCAATGCTATCCAGTTTACACCAGTTGAGGGTGAAATCCGATTAACGATTGATGACCGAGATGATGAAGTCATGGTCTCGATAGCTGACAAAGGGAGAGGAATTTCTCAGGAAAATCTGGAAAAAATCTTTGAGGTCTTTTACCAGGTGGATGATCACATGACCCGGCGTTATGGGGGTTTAGGCCTGGGGTTATCAATTGCGAGGGAACTAGTAACCCTGCACGGGGGAAGAATCTGGGCTGAGAGTGAAGGGCTTGGCGGGGGATCCACCTTCCGGGTTGTGCTTCCGAAAACAGTTACCTGAGAACTTAGAGAGTCCTCGTTACACTATCGGATTGTTCACCTAAAACCAGAGCTTCACAGATATCAAGAAAACCATCGAAGGCAGCCAATCGGACCTGGTAATCTTTTCCTGCGAAACCAAGTGAAGTGACAGCTTTTTTCCAGGCAGGCTGCAGCTGGAGTTGGTCAGGTAGCGCAGAAACGGCTTCTGTCCAGGTGGTAAGCAGCGGCCACAAGGCATCAGCTGGTTTTTCACTCTGAAGGATTGCCTCAAGGGCCGCTTGATAATAAATTTTCCGCTGGGCCAGAAGTGCTGTAGGAGAGGTCTTTTCCTGGAGGGTTGTCAGGGCTGTGTCCCAGTGATTAATCCAATCACGGAGTATCTCCTCTGTAACAGATACTCCTCCCAACAAATGAATTAGGGCTACGGCCAATCCCGGAGATCCTGCACTAGCGGCTTTTTGGGGAAATTTAATCCCAAGCCGACGGGTTGGCAACGGGGGTCCCGTTAAGAGAGCTACCGCATTCAAGGTTTTATTTAGGGCTTCCAAGAAAGCCGGGAGTTCGGTAATGGCTGCTTGGGGTGGGGAAATCTGGCGGTCCAGCCAGAACTGGCGGGCGCTCTCGATTAAGGGCCTGGTTCTGGCTAGGATATTCTCCGGGTAAGAATAATTACTGCGCACACCGGCCTGCGTATAGTCGAAGAAATGCCTGGGGTCATAAAGAGGCAGAGCATCTCGGATGGCAGGGCCAAGCCAGGGATCCACCCGTAAGTCTCTTGGTCTCCGATACAATAATTGATCATGGTGTTCTATATCAAAATGGATCTCGGGTGTAATCCGTTTGATTTCATGGCTATTTTCAGGGGGAGAAGAATGGATAAATACCAGGTCAATATCCCCTGCGCCTCCAAGAAGAGGAGAGCCGTATAAAAGAGACCCTTGCAGATAGGCAGCGAGGATTCCCCGATTTTTTTTGGTTTCTTTATCAACCAGGAGTTGAGCGTGTTTACGGAGGATGTCCGGCGTAAAGCGCATTTAGTTTGGGTTCCTTTTTCCGCTTATGCCTTATTAAAAAATTGAGTTTGATATGGGTGCAGCTTTAATGTTTGACGAATACGCTTTTCAACCCAATCCAGGTCCTGTTCTTTGGCAACATAGTTCAGCTGGTTGGTGTTAATTCTCAGTACCGGGGCTCCAGTATGTCCCTCGTTGTAAAACCCACTATAGGCAAGGTTGAGATCCTCAATGTAGCTCCGATCCATGTTCCTTTCGTACGGTCGATCCCTGTGAGCGATTCGCTGCATGAGGACATCTGTTTCGGCCTGCAGGTAAACGATCAGATCTGGCAGGGGAAGTTTTTCAGCCAGGGCATTGTGTACGCTGATATAGGTTTCCAGCTCATCGCCAGACAAATTTAAACGGGCAAACAAAAAATCCTTCTCGAAGGTATAGTCCGCGATCAGGTTGTTGCCAGAGGTCAAGGCAAGCGGCACTTCCTGCTGTTGATGATATCGGCTTAATAAAAAGAAGATCTGGGTTTGAAAAGCATACGTGTCCCTGTCCGCGTAAAAATCTGCTAGGAAGGGATTTTCTTCGAATACTTCCAGGAGTAGATCTGCCTGAAAACGGGAAGCTAATAAACGGGAGAGAGTTGTTTTACCGACACCAATCGCGCCTTCAATTGCTATGTACATAGGAGAGTAGTGGTTCCTTTTTGCGACCAACAAGAGGTTTTGGACAGCTTAAATAATTGCAACAATAAAATGATATAGCAACACATACTTGACAAACCGCAGGCGTTAACGCTACACTGAATGGAATAACGCCTATCAATTATATCTTATAAGGAGGGAATTATGGTGGGCCTGAATCGAGTTCAATTGATCGGAAACCTGGGTCGTGATCCTGAACTCAAAAACATACCAAGCGGAAAAAAAGTCTGTGTTTTCTAGTTATATGGAGAATCTGTCAAGGGTAAATCGTATTTTTCCAGGAAGCAATTGAGAAAAACAAGTCTATTACTCCCTTTGACTATCAAGGAAAAACACTATACTGATGCTGTATAATACCTCTGCACACGCACCTGCAGCTCAATGGATAGAGCGTCTGACTTCGAATTGGACGGCAGGACTGAAAATCCTTTCCATGGGGGTAATTTCCGTCCATCCTCTCGATGGAATAAACCAGAACTTGTCCACGAAGAGCACAAAATCCACCCCTTCCATCCCAATTGCACCAGCGTTGCACCAAAAAAAATACCAAACCATCTGGATTGGCGGCTCGATAACTTAAAATGATTTGTTATGTTCAAATTTATACGGGAGAAAATGAACCAAGTATCATCAGAAAGCATAATTCACTAGGATCCAGTCACCTGTTCCAAAAACTATTGCGGATTAGCCTAGCCTTTATTAGCCAATCGGCCTCTTTTGTAAGGTTAGAACAAATTATGGGAGCAGATTACTTATATAGAGGAAAGCGGCACTTCAGGTTATTATCAATAATGGAGGACAGGGGAAGAAAATGCACCGCACATGCTGAAAAACATTATTACATATACCAGAACAAAAATCTCCATCCAACCCGATCTTAAAACCATGATAAAATCTTCCCATAAAATCTACACGGCAAGGAAAAATTAATATCAAGCGCACTTTTTCAATTGGAGGCTTGATGCGCTCACCAATTTATTGGTTGTTATCTTTCAGTATTATCTTGACTCTTTCCGCCTGCGGCCGTGCGTTCGGCAAGGAGACCATCCCTTATGTGGATTTAGATCAACTTATACCGCTGGCTCCTCCTCAAGAAAATAATATTCTTCCACTCAAAGTTGCTATTGCTTCAATCATGTCCCCTCAAGGCTCCATTGAAAGTTATACACCTCTGCTAGATTACATCAGCCAGGAGCTAGGTCGCCCGGTAGAAACCACTCACAGCCAAACTTATAGCGAGGTTAACGAGTTAGTGCGTACCGGAGAGGTAGATCTGGCATTTGTATGTACTAGCTCATACCTGGTGGGCGAGGATCAGTTTGGCATGCAATTACTGGCTGCGCCACAAGTCAACGGGGAGAAGAATTATCAGGCCGCATTTATTGTTCTTGTGGATAGTGATATTCAAATGATTGACGATCTTCGCGGAAAAGTATTTGCATTTACTGATCCAATCTCCTTCACTGGACGAATCTATCCCACTTATATACTTCAGGAAGTCGGCGAAAGTCCAGAATCCTTCTTCGAACGCACCTTCTTTACTTTCAGCCACGACAAGGCGATAAATGCTGTAGCTAACGGCATCGCTGATGGCGCGTCAGTGGATAAGCTGGTATTGGATTTCGCCATTACCCGCGAACCTGAACTTGTTAATAAAATCCGTATCATCCACCTGTCAGAGCCATTTGGTATGCCACCGGTAGTCGTTGGACCTCAAATCCGTCCCCAGTTATTCGCCACCGTACAAAAAATCCTGCTGGACATGCATCTCACACCAGAAGGCCAGACTGCCCTAGAAGCCCTAGATTATGATCGTTTTGTGATTGTCAGCGATAGCGATTACGAGACTGCCAAGGCTATTCAGAACACCGTGCAATGCTGCTCCACACCTCAACCATGAATACGGCACCGGTACAGCAAATGCTGAAACGATTATGGGAACTCATCGGATCTGTCAGTGTTCGCACAAAAGTTTTCGGAATTGTGCTGGGGAGCACCTTTCTGCTCAGCTTGGGCTTTATGCTGCAAACCCGATTGGCAATTCAAGAAGTGTTGGAGAATAAATCCACGGACATGGGACACTCTATCGCTCATGACCTTGCTGGCCGCTCTATCGATCTTATCCTGACCAATGATTTGTATGGTTTGTATCAATTACTGCAAGAGACTCAAGACAGCTATGGTGATGTTAGCTACGCCTTTGTGATTGATAACGAGGGAAATATTCTTTCACACACTTTTGGCAGCGGCTTCCCCCCCGGGTTGCTTGAGGCCAACCCAATAGCAAAGGACGATCATCACAGTACTGTTGCGATCCAAACCAAAGAAGGTCTCTCCTGGGACGTAGCGGTTTCGATCCTAGATGGTGATATTGGTATCACGCGTGTGGGCATTTCCAGCCAAAGTATGCAAGATACTCTCGCTGAATTAACTTTAAGGCTAGGACTGACAGTCTTGATTGTTCTCGGAATCAGCCTGGCAGCAGCCACCCTGCTGACTTGGATTTTTACTCGCCCCATTCTGGAGCTTGTTCGTGCCACCCATCGTGTTAGCGAAGGAGATTTCTCGATCCGGGTTGGGCGTTGGGCCAATGATGAAATTGGAGAATTGTCTGAAGCTTTTAACGAAATGACCTCTGAATTAGGACGCATGGCTGCCGTGCGCCAGGAACAAGAAATTCTGAAAAAACAGCTACTCGAAGGTGTGATTACCGCCCAGGAAGAGGAACGCCGGAGAATTTCCCGCGAACTGCACGACAGCACGTCCCAATCCCTGACATCATTGATGGTTGGTCTCCGTAATTTATCTGATGCTTGTTCAGCGCCAGAAATAGATCAGCAAATATCAAAATTAAGGGACGAGGTCAGCCAAACGTTAGATGTAGTTCACGCACTGGCAGTCCAATTACGGCCCGTTATCCTGGATGATATGGGATTGAATGCTGCGGTTATCCGCCTGGTAGCTGAATGGGGAGAGCGGCACGGCGTATCGACTGATATTTTTGTCCACCTTGGGAATATTCGGCTGCCAGATTTTATTGAAACTACACTATACAGAATTATTCAGGAAGCTTTGACAAACATTGCTAAACATGCTCAAGCAAAATCGGTTAGCATATTGGTTGAAAAACGAGAGGATGAAGTAGTATCCATTATTGAAGATGATGGCCAGGGATTCAACCTCATAAATGCTATTGATAGCAAACATCTTGGACTACTGGGCATGAAAGAGAGAGCAGAATTATTGGATGGCAAGCTAACGATCGAAAGTTTTTCCGGTCAAGGAACCAGCATATTTATTTCTATTCCAATAGTCGTAAAAAATGGAAATCAATGATGAATGAAAAAATTCGTATTTTATTGGCTGATGACCATGCAGTCTTGCGTTCCGGTCTGAAATTACTATTGAATAGCCAGGACAATTTTGTTGTTGTTGGAGAAGCTCCGACGGGTTTGGCAGCCATAACTTTAGCTGAAGAATTGCAACCTGATCTTATCCTTCTTGATTTAAATATGCCCGGATTAGGAGGTTTAGAGGCACTTCCCATAATCCGGCAAAGGTCCCCCGATTCCCGTATATTAATTCTTACCATGCATGGAGAACCGGAATATTTACAACAAGCGATTAAGAATGGCGCTTCTGGATATATTTTAAAGAAAGCGGCCGATACAGAATTGATCATTGCTATTAAGGCTGTCATGAACTCAGAGATATATGTCCACTCTTCCATGACAAAGGAATTGTTAACAGATTTCTTGCCTGATCAAGAACAAGATCCAGATCAAGTCATCTGGGATTCTCTTAGTTCTAGAGAGAATCAAGTTCTCAAGCTCGTAGCTTTAGGCCACACGAGCGCAGAGATAGCAGATCAGCTAAATTTAAGCGCGAAAACTATCAATACATACAGATACCGGGGCATGGAAAAATTAGGTTTGAAAACCAGGGCAACTTTGGTTCGCTTTGCTATGCAACGGGGGCTATTAGATACCTAGTTAGGTTTCTCCGACAGAATCCATTGATTTGTAATAGAAAATCCTACATCCTGCAGGAGAAATCCCGCATATTTGTGAATTAAGATACACATTTTCCCCGATACAAAAACAAGCCAATCTCTTATATAGTTAAGCACATCTTGCTATGGTATCTACCCTCCATGGCAGTTTTTTCAATGATGAATTGGTCATCAAATTGATCTCCCCGTTCATCATGCTCGTCTATCATTATGCATTTGTTGCAATTGGAGCAGAATGCGTAAGGTTTTTACGTAATGCTGATCATATTCTTAGGCAACAAAGGAGATCGTCAAAAATGAAAAAACAAATAATTAAAAACGATCTGGACTCGAATGCGCATGACACCGCTTTCTCGCGGCGTTCATTCCTGAAAATTACCGGAATAGCGGGAGGAGGAATGATAGCGGCAACAAATGTGCCCAAGTTAAATGCGTTAGATTTCATTGATTCAACCTCCGCCAATCCACAAAAACCCAGAGGCCAATGGCTCCCCACAACCTGCCAGGGATGTACATCCTGGTGTTCAAAACAAATTTATGTTGTTGACGGTCGAGCAATTAAAGTGCGTGGCAACCCGAACTCGAAAGTTAACGGCGAAGCTAGTTGTGTAAGAGCCCACCTTGGCTTGCAACAAGTCTATGATCCGGACCGGGTCAAAACGCCGATGAAGCGCACAAATCCCAAAAAAGCCCAGGGCGAAGATCCCCAGTTCGTACCTATCACCTGGGATGAAGCTCTTGACACCGTGGCTGACAAAATTATGGAGCTCCGCGATAATAAAGAGACCTATAAATATATGCTGATGCGCGGCCGTTATTCCTATATGCGGGATATTATCTATGATCGAATGACCAAGATTATTGGTTCGCCAAATAATATTTCCCACAGCTCAATTTGTGCCGAAGCTGAAAAATTCGGCCCTTACTATACTGAGGGTGAGTGGACCTACCGCCAATATGATATTCTCAATGCCAATTACATCCTGATGTGGGGCGCTGATCCACTTTCAGCCAACCGTCAAATTTCGTATTATACAAGCGTTTGGGGGGAATCGATTGAAACGGCGACCGCCGTAGTTATTGATCCAAGATACTCAGCAACTGCAGCAAAATCCGATATCTGGCTGCCGGTAAAACCCGGAGAAGATTCGGCTATCGCATTAGCCATAGCTCATGTGATTCTCACCGAAGGACTTTGGTACAAACCCTTCGTAGGTGACTTCACCGACGGCGAAAATAGATTCGCAGCAGGCAAGAGTGTCACTCATACATCGTTTAAAGAAAAACATACCCATGGTCTAGTCAAATGGTGGAATCTGGAGCTTAAGGATAAAACTCCTGAGTGGGCCGCAGAAAAATCGGGTATCCCAATTGATAAAATCCGTCAAGTTGCCATCGGTTATGGCAAAGCTGCTCCTCATGCGATTTCATGGGTCGGCGGCGGTCCAGTGATGCAGCCCCGCGGAGGGTATGCAAGTATGGCTTGCCATGCCCTCAATGGACTTGTGGGTGCAGTGGATAATGTTGGCGGCACGCTAAAAGCCAACAAAGAGTACACACAATCCTTCCCGGGATATGATGATTTTCTAGACGAAATTGCCCTGGAAGGCAAGGGTCACAGCAAAATTGACCATCGGGGAAGATTGGAATTCCCCTCTCTCAATTCAGGAAAATCCGGTGGTGGGGTTGTTACAAATAATGCTGCCGAGGGCATCATCAACGAGGATCCAAACGAGATCAAAGTCGCTATCGGGTACATGAATAACTTCAATTTCTCAGCCCCTCAAACTGAGCGCTGGCACCGGGCATTGGCCAAGATTCCATTCCTCGTTCATATCACGACAAACGCCTCAGAGTTTTCCTGGTTCGCTGACATCATCTTGCCATCCACCCATCATATGTTCGAGAAATATGGGTATGTCAAATCGCATGGAAATGGGTACCGCCATGTAACACTGCTTCTGCCTGTGATTGAACCGGTATGGGATCTGTATGCCGACGAAACCGAGATTCCCTGGAAACTGGCTGAAAAACTGGCCGAGCGGGGTTTCGACAATCTACTGCGCCATTACCAATCTTATTTGGATCCTGAAACCGGCAAATCGCCCACAAATGCCAAAGAATTTGCACTGTATGCCCTAAAGCATGCTACTGAAAAATTGTGGGACCCGGCACTCTACGAGGGAGGAGACAAATTCAGCGGCTGGGAAGAGTTTCAGGCTACAGGTGTTTGGAACTCAGATCCATATCCTTACCGGAAACGCTGGGGTGCAATGAATACAGTCAGCGGGATGTTTGAGTTCTATAGTGAAACCCTTAAGAAAGCCCTTGAAGGTCATGCCGAAAAACACGAAACTGATGTGGATCACGTCTTGGAGATATGCGGATACCAGGCTCGCGGAGAAAAAGCATTTATGCCACATTATGAAGAACCAAAAACATGGGGCACAAAAGCTGAGTATCCTCTGCTTTTCGTGGATTACAAATCAAGACTCAACCGCGAAGGGCGTTCAGCTAACACGACTTGGTATCAAGAGTTAAGAGACCTGGATCCTGGATGTAAAGCCTATGATGATGTGGCCCAGTTTAATCCAATTGATGCCAAAATATTTGGCATCAAAAACGGCGATAAGATCAAATTGATCTCACAAGTTGGAGAATTAGTTTGCCACGCCATACTATGGGAAGGTGTCCGTCCTGGAACCGTCGCCAAGGCGTATGGACAGGGTCACTGGGCTTATGGCAAGGTTGCTGCTGAAGAATTTGGTAAAACACCCCGCGGTGGAAATAACAACGACATAATACCGGCAGATTATGACCGCTTGTCCGGAGCATCAGCATATTATGCTCACACCCGGGTAAAGGTCGAAAGGGTCTAGGAGGTTTATGATGAAAAAATATGGAATGGTAATAGACCTACAACGATGTACTGGCTGTGGTGGTTGTATTGTCGCATGTAAAAACGAGAATAATCTCCCAGAAGGTATCGCATGGTCATACAAGATCACCGAAACAAAGGGAACTTTTCCCAATGTACGATTCAGCTACATCCCAACGCTGTGCAATCACTGTGAAAATGCACCTTGTGTAAGCGGCTGTCCCACTCAGGCGATGTATTATGGTGAAAATGGGATAGTGATGCATGATACCCGTAAATGTATTGGCTGCCGTTACTGCATGGCTCGCTGCCCTTACGGGGTAATAAGTTTCAATTGGGAAGACCCCCATCAATCCTGGAAAGAAGATACTGCATTAATACCAGAGGGGACTGCCTCTCCGGTCGAAATGGCCCAACACGTGGGGGGGAAAGTTATCCCTTACTACAATCCAGAGCAGGAAACAAAATATGCCGGCGTCCGGCCTCGGGGTGTAGTGGAAAAATGTAATTTCTGCGCTCACCGGCTGGATAATAACCAGCTGCCTTACTGTGTGGACTCCTGCCCTGCCAATGCCCGGATTTTTGGTGACCTGGATGACATCGATAGTGAGGTCAACGAGATTCTAGGTAAATTCAAATCAACTCGTCTTAAAGAAGATCTGGGAACCGAGCCTAAGATCTTTTACATCAGAGAGTTCAACCGGAGCACCTACAAGAAAACAAAAGGCGGTGTTTAATGGCAGAGAAAAAAGATGTATCACGCAAATATTTGATCTGGCAAAGTGTTCTAGGCATCACATTGCTAGCAGGGCTGTTCACGGCTTATAAGCTGATAACAGAAGGGCTTGGGGTTCTTGGAGGAAACGATATTGTGATCTGGCCCCTCCCCATTGCAACCTATATTTTCTTCGCTCTAACGAGCACTGGCCTGACATTTGTTGCCTCAATGCCTTTAGTATTCGGAATGAAACAGTTTGAGCTAATCGCAAAACGGACGGTTTTTCTTGGCATCGCAACTCTGCTAGCGGCTTTTGCTGCGCTTAGCATGGACCTTGGATCCATAACTAATCTTGTGTATTTCCTGATATCACCAAATTTTTCTTCACCAATGTGGTGGATGGGTGCAATCTATACATTAGAACTAGTTATGTTAGTAGTGAAATTCTGGAGAATGTATGTGGGCGATTGGCACAGCAAAACCAGCAAAATAATCGGGGGAGTCGCTTTTATTTCTGCAATCGCTGCAACCTCTACACTTGGTATGGTTTTTGGAAATATCACTGCAAGACCCACTTATTTCGGCATGTTTGCACCAGTTTATTTCCTGGCAACTGCCTTTTTGAGTGGTCTGGCGCTGATCATCCTGTTCAGTCTGGCTTACAACCATCTAGTGAAAGCTGGGGTACCTGATGAAGAAGTTCTCTTATATAACAATCTCGGGAAATTAATGGCTCTTTCCTCCGGAATTGTATTGGTTCTTTTCTTGATTAGAACTATTGCAGGTTTGGCAAATAATGGTTCTGAGTTCCTGGCATTCGATCATTTCGTGGGAAGCTCTACATATAATATTGTTTTGTGGCTCGGGTTATTCTTGCCATTGTTATTGATGATCCTGCCTAAAGTACGAGCAACAATTACGGGAAAAGCAATAGCCTCAGCTTTAATCTTATTTGGTTTGTTCTTTGAACGTATGTCCTATGTCTTGATCGGACAACTTAAGCCGCTAGGTGTTAGATCATCAGGCATCCCCGGATTAATAACTCACAGTAATTCAATCTGGGAATGGCTGGTAGTCGCCTCTTCACTCGCGTTTTTATTATTGGCCTTTACGCTTGGTGAGAAATATCTGAAACTTGGTACAACTGACAAGTCGGTCTAGATTCTTTTAGCACTTGATTCCCTCTTGAAAATTTTTTGAGTGGGAGTCCATACTTTTGAAATAAGTTAACAAAAAGATACCAAATAATGAGTTAACATCAGATAATTACAGAGGAATAAATGAAAGATCAACGGTTGTTGATTTACGAAGGAATTAGAGAAAAAGTCTACCAGCTTCTTGCCGGCTACTATTTGATGCCGGATGCTGACATATTCGAGAACCTGACTGACATGCAAAATGCTCTCAGCAACATCTGCCCAGATGCAGTCGAATTTGTCGACGCCATGAGAAAAGAAATACCCATCGATACGTTAGAACTTGACTACACTAAGATTTTTCTCGGTCCTTTCAAAGTGCCTGCGCCGCCTTATGGCTCTATTTATCTCGATAATACTCGCACTGTCATGGGACCTTCCTCTATTGATGTACGCAATCGTTACCAGGAGTTTGGCCTCGATCTTTCTCAGAGCTTCAAGGATGCCCCCGATCATATCAGCGCAGAATTAGAATTTATATATTTCCTGATCTTTCTAGAGATCAAAGCGCTAAAGGAACCAAACTACGAGAATTCCCTCAGTTTCCTTGAAGCCCAGCAATCCTTTTTACAGGAGCACCTGGGGATATGGGTGACTGAATTTGCGGCTAAGGTAATAGAAAATGCCTCGACAGATTTTTATAAGAATCTAGCTAATCTAACAAAAACCTTTGTTATAAACGATTTGAAAAACATATCCGAAGTATCGATCGCTGCTCTCAATACCATCGGGAAAGTTGCTTATTTGGAATTAATAAGCGAAAACGAAGAATAAGATGAAAAAATAAAGACAACTCATTGACATTTTGAATCCTCCGAGTCTTTTGACCTAACCGCTAACAACGCAAGGTGATCAGACCGGTCATAGCGAATATATGACCCCGGCTAGTAGTGGAAACACTCTGACCCCCCGAAGTTCCTTCTTTGAGCTAGATCTCTCTTTGAGAGATCCCGTTTCAGAGTTTATAGAGAAGGAACAAAATTGGAAAGGAGAGACCTACCTGTAAGCGATTACATTCGCCAGGAGATCTCCTGGCGAATGTTTTTTTAGATGGCATCAATTGATCATAAATTCAACGAAAATTCGATGAACAACATGGTTGAAGAGCAATTCTTATCATAAAGCAGTTTTTTGAGGAGAACATCATGACAGACCTCCAAACTTTACTTGAACTATCCGCCAGTCGGCATACACATCTCTGTCCCCGCCAGGTAATTGGTGTGAGATTGGGTTTGGCAGGTGCTGCAGTCCTCAATATCGAAGTGCCCCAAAAGAAAAAAAAACTGTTGACGATTGTTGAGTCGGACGGCTGTTTCGCCGATGGCGTGGAAGTGGCAACGGGATGCACTGTCGGTCACCGCACCTTGAGACTGGAAGATTATGGGAAAATTGCGGCGACCTTTATCGACACGATATTGGATCGCGCGATTCGGGTTGCCCCCCAGTTGGATGTCCGCCAGAAGGCTTTATATTATGCCCCAGATCAGAAAAAGCGCTATTTCGCACAATTGAGTGGATACCAGGTCATACCTACTGAGGAATTGTTCGTCATAGAAGAAGTTCAGCTCACCACGCCCATCAAGGAAATTATCAGCCGGGCCGGGGTGAGGGTTAATTGTGATATTTGCGGAGAAGAAATTATCAACGAGCGCGAAATCTGCAAGGAGAACCAGTTGCTTTGCAAAACATGCTTTGGAACATCTTATTACCAAATAGTCGAACCATCTTTTTCCCAGCAATCCCAGCCATCATTTGTTAAGGTGTCATAAGCCATGAATCTCACCGTCCGTTTCTTTGCTACTTTAAAAGACCGGGTAAATGCTTCTACTGTTAAGATTGATGTTCCAGCTGCAGCTTCAGTTGAAGAATTTTTGTCCACCCTTGTTAAGGAGTACCCCGCCCTGGAAGAATTGCTCCCCAGCGTGATCGTAGCTGTTAACCAGAAGTTCACTGATCCTCATCAGGTCCTTTCCCCCGGCGATGAAATTGTGGTCTTTCCCCCGGTGAGTGGAGGATAATTGCAAAAACGAATTAAAGACACCCCTTTTGTTTTTTCCCTGAGTGAATTTTCAGGTGCTTTGGCAGATCTGGGTGTGATGCTGCCATTAATCCTGGCACTTATTTCACTCAATGGCATGGATTCTACAGCAGTATTCCTGGGGATTGGCATTGCTTATATTTTGGTCGCTTTCGTGTATCGCCTACCGATACCAGTCCAGCCGCTTAAGTCAGTCTCTGCCCTGGCCATTGCGTTGGGACTTCCCCCAGTAATTATTGTCACCGGGGCTATCTGGAACGCAGTGACTTTCCTGGGAATGAGTTTTGGAAAGCTAGACAAGTGGACAATGAAGGTCTTTCCAAAACCAGTAGTGCGCGGCATTCAATTAGGATTGTCCTGGCTATTATTCAAATCCGCCCTTAAACTATTTTCCCAACCTAGCTCCCCCTGGCAAGGCAGTTTATTTATATTAAACCAGGCTATACGTTGGAGTTGGGTTCTGATCGTTGGAGCTGCGGTATTCCTGCTGTTTTTCCTGTTTTGGAAACGAGACTTTGCCGCATTGGGCGTGGTTATCTTCGGAATTGGAATTTCCACTTTTCACATGGGATTGCCGCCGCTTTCTCTAGAACTAAGCTTCCCAAAGTTACTGCCGCTAACCCCCACCTGGGATCAGCTCTGGCAGGGATTGATCTTGCTGGCAATTCCACAAATCCCTTTGAGTCTGGGAAATTCTATTTGCGCTACTGCAGATGCAGCAAAAGCATATTTTGGAGATAATGCCAGCCATGTTACTGAGCGTAAACTCATGTTTACGATGGGCACAATTGATGCGTTTACGGCATTAATCGGAGGTATACCTCTTTGCCATGGAAGTGGTGGATTGACAGCACATTACAAACTGGGCGCCCGTACAGGCGGTGCACCACTCATGCTCGGAGGTATTTTCTTGACACTTGGTCTGCTGGGTAACCAGGCCAGTACTCAGATATTTAACCTGATCCCCTTCCCGGTTCTGGGGGTTTTGCTCGTTTATATAGGTTTTCAGCATATGCTGTTGGCTTTAGATTTACGCGGGCAGAGAGAATGGATCACCGCTTTACTTGTGTTAACCCTGGCTATCATCACCAGCAACCTGGCGGTTGGTTTTATTAGTGGCTCTTTGTTCTATCACTCGTGGGGCTTGCTGAACGGTTTATTAGTCCCCGATGGTGGTCTTGCCTGAGATTGGAGAAGTATAGAGATGAATAGGATCAACTTAATAACGCTAATTGTCAGGAATATATTTGACCCAGGGACAACTCACACCCTGGATGTAGAAAATTGCACAAATGCCAAGGGAGGTATACCCAGTGTTAATTGACATGTTCGGGCGTGAAATCACATATCTCCGGATTTCCCTCACCCCCAGCTGCAATCTGCGTTGTGTGTATTGCATGCCTCCTGAGGGAATTCCAGCTCCAAAATCAGATGAATTACTCTCGAATGAAGAGATCTTATCATTTATGAGGCAAGCTGCCTTGCTGGGAATAAGTCGTGTTCGTCTTACCGGGGGGGAACCTCTTCTCCGAAAAGGACTGGTAGAACTGGTACGGAGCCTTTCCGCTATTCCCGGAATTGATGAAATCAGCCTGACGACCAATGCCATGCTGCTCGAGAAGTACGCTGCAGCATTGTCTGAAGCTGGATTATCCCGGGTAAATATCAGCCTGGATACCCTTAATCCTGAAAAGTTCACCCGAATCACCCGAGGGGGTCAAATAGGTAAAGTTTTCCGGGGAATTGCCGCTGCTGAAACCTATGGTCTCACACCCATAAAGATCAATACCGTTGTTGTTGGAGGTTTAAATGATGACGAACTCCTTTCCCTGGCCCGCCTGTCAGTTGACCACCCCTGGCATATACGCTTCATAGAGCTCATGCCCATCGGCAATGCTCAAGATTGGGGAGACAGTTTTCCTCCTCTCGATCAGCGGTATATCTCGGTTCAAGAGATGAAAACTCGTCTTTTATCTCTGGTACTCCAACCTACTGAAAAACCAATCGGCAATGGTCCTGCCCGATCTTTTCGAATTCCCGATGCACCCGGAACTGTCGGTTTCATCTCCCCTCTGGGTGAACACTTTTGTGAAGATTGCAACAGGATGCGCCTCACAGCAGATGGAACACTCCGGCCCTGTTTGTTGATGGATACGGAAATCTTTGTCAAAGATGTTTTGGGAAATGACCAGGCGTTGCCTGAATACATTGCCAGAGCTGTTTCGCTCAAACCTAAAAGCCATGAACTTTGTTTGCACCATTTCCCTGAAGCACGGCGCATGGCTCAAATTGGAGGTTAACCTAAGTTGGTCAGAGAAAATTTAACCCACGTTGATGATAGAGGTCAGGCTTCCATGGTAGATGTCGGCTCTAAACCGGTCACCAGTCGTGAAGCTGTGGCAACCTGCCGGATTGTGATGCAGCCTGAAACCCTAGCTTTAATTCAGAACAACCAAACCAAAAAAGGAGATGTAATATCTACTGCCCGGATCGCTGGCATCATGGCTGCTAAAAACACATCCAGATTGATTCCGCTGTGCCATCCACTTTTACTCTCCATGATTCAAGTGGATTTTTCCTGGCAAATTACAGACTTATTTACTGCGATTGAGATTATTGCCCGGGTGAAAACTGATGCTCAAACCGGTGTTGAGATGGAAGCCCTGAGCGCTGTAACTGTGGCTGCTTTGACCATATATGATATGGCCAAAGCTGTTGATCGTGGTATGCGAATTGAATGTATAAGGCTGTTGGAAAAACGGGGTGGGCAATCTGGTGAATATTTCGCTGACAAGGAATAGATGACAATAACAAACGATGAACACATTCAATTCGCACTTGTTGAAAAAGCGATCGATCTTAATCAATTGGTTGCCATGGTAACAACGCCAGATATTGGAGGAATCTGTTTTTTCACTGGTGTTGTTCGGGGCATTACTTATCTCGAAGACAAAAAACTGGAAACAGATCACCTTTTCTATGAAGCCTTTAACTCCATGGCCGAGCAGATGCTTAAGCAGGTAGCGACCGAAATTTACCAAAAGTTTCCAGATGTTAAACATGTTTCACTGTTACAGAGGATTGGCCGATTGGACATCGGAGATATCGCTGTCGCCGTAGCCTGTTCATCCGGACATCGCGGCGATGGTATTTTTGCTGCTGCCGAATATGGAATTAACCGGCTTAAGGAAATCGTACCGATCTGGAAAAAAGAAATCCGTTCTGAAGGATCAAAGTGGGTTTTAGGCAGTTACCATCCTACGGCCCAAGATAATCAACCCAAAATTCACAAGACAAATTAACAATAACAAATTTTCACCCACAGTTTTACCAGGAGAATAATGCAAAACAAATTTCGCAACATGACCCTAATATTTTTAATTATTACCCTCGCCACGGCGTGTGCTCCTCAACCAACCCAATCCAGCTCATTAATTGGGGCAACTGCCCCGGAATTTGTTTTGGATGACGCACTTGGCGAGCAAACCGCTTTGTCTGATTATGAGGGAAAGCCTGTTCTACTCTTTTTCCACATGGCAGTAGGTTGACCTCCTTGCATGGAGCAAATCGTGGATTTGCAAAACAGCCCTGAATTTCAAGCTTTAAACATCCAGGTTATCAGCATAGCCCGGGACTCTGTCGCAGAGATGGCTCCTGAAGCGCAAGCATTGGGTATTAGTAGTGTGCCTGTTCTCTCTGACCCTGACCTGTCAGTATCAGCATCTTATGATGTGCTTCAATGGGCCATCGAAAACGGGGAACCAAGCCATACATTCGTTTTGATAGACACAAATGGAAAAATTGTGTGGATTAAGGATTATGGAGCACCAACCAATCCTAATCGGACGATGTATGTTGAAGTAGACGAGTTAATAGATTTTATGAATGCCAATCTTGAGAATTGATATGAAATTCTCCCCTTGAGTGTTTTCTCTAAACATATCAGGAAAGATGTTTGGGATATATCCAATACTCCCCCCATTAACGGATATGATCCGTTAATGGGGCAGGATTTTTAGCTCGCACAAAATGAACAGGAATAATAATGGGCAATACTCTTCAAACATTGCCATGTTAGTTACTAGGAATTGCGGGGTTACAAACAGGAAATCATAGTAGTTGTAATCCCGATTACCCAAATATTATTTTATAGGAGATTCTATGTTACCAAGTATTCTATTATCTTTGCGGGAAGGATTAGAGGCTGCGCTCATTATCGGCATTATCCTCAGCATGCTCACCCGGTTGAACAGTCAACATCTCAAAACAGTTGTCTGGCAGGGAGTGGCAGTAGCGATCACCGCCAGTTTACTGGCAGGGATAGGATTAAATTTTTTGGGCCTGGAATTTGAAGGGAAGGCAGAGGAAATTTTCGAGGGCCTTGCCACTTTATTTGCCGCAGGAATATTGACCTGGATGATACTCTGGATGCAAAAACAAGGTTTAGATCTTAAGAAAAATATTGAGACCGAAACAGATCTAGCTGTAAATACAGGCAAGAAAGCTTTATTCTCATTGGCATTTATTACTGTTTTTAGGGAAGGGCTGGAATTAGCCGTATTTCTACTTGCTACATCATTTGTGTCCGGTGGAAAACTAACGTTAGTTGGGGCGAGCATTGGTTTATTAACTGCAGTGATCCTCGGTTGGGCTATCTTCTCGTATTCGAGTCGCCTTGACCTTCAAAAGTTCTTCCTGGTGACAAATATCTTATTGATACTGTTCGCTTCCGGACTGGTAGCATATGGTATTCATGAACTTAATGAAGCTGGATGGATTCCCTCGATCATCGAGCATGTTTGGGATATAAACCACATCCTCAACGAAAAATCCCAATTGGGATTGGTCCTCAAAACTTTGTTTGGATTCAATGGCAATCCATCCCTTTCTGAAGTGATTTCATATGTGGCTTATATGGTCAGTATGTTTACTATATTCTTCCGCTTTCGGCGCAACGGACTAGATAAACACACATCGCTGAGAAATAACATGACTTATTAATTTCTTCATCAGGTATACTATTTTTTATGTATCACCGCAGCGATTATCGTGTGGTTGGGATTGTTTTTAACATCTTAGATTCTAAGACATAAGATAAATAAGAGAAAGAACATAAAGAGAAAAACGATGCAGAGCGTGAACCGGAAAAAAGATGGTCTAGTTGTAACGATCAGCTTACTAGCCAATATTCTTCTGGCGGGGCTGAAAACAACCATTGGTGTTTTAGGTCACAGCCCAGCGCTTCTGGCTGATGGGATCAACTCAACATCAGATGTGGCTTACTCTATTGTCGTTAGTATTTTTGTCAGAATGGCTCACAAACCAGCGGATGACGAACACCCTTATGGTCACAGCCAGCTTGAAAGCATCGGCGCAGTGGTGATCGGCTCATTTGTCATCACCACTGCCATAGCAATCTTCTGGAATACAATCAACACCATTTATGATTTGATCAAAGGGGCAGGGATTAATAAAGGTGCTTCGTCTGCAGCATTATGGATTGCCCTTTTTACAATCCTGGCAAAAATAACCTTAACAATTTACTCACAAAGGATTGGAAAACAGACTAGAAACGCATCAATCCTGGCCCTCGCTTACGATCACCGAAATGATGTATATTCAGCTGTGGCAGTCATGATCGGCATAATATTTGGGCAGATGGGATTCTATTGGGTTGACCCCTTTGCAGGAGCTGTAGTTTCCCTGGTAATACTGCGGACAGGTATCGAAATTTTACGCGAGTCTACCGCAGACTTAATGGATACTGTCCCTGGACAGACCTTAAAGTTAGAAATTGAAGAAATATTGGCGCCCAATCAAAAAATAGATGCCATCGACGAGGTCCATGCTCACCGCTTTGGACCTTATCTAACGATTAACATCACAGTTTGTATTGATGGCAATATTAAAGTTGTCGAAGGAGATAAAATTGCCACATGGGTGGAGGAAACAATCATGGAGAATATTAGCTCAGTCCGATATGTGCATGTCCATTACCATCCAACGGTTATTGATTAGAATCATTTCCTGAAGTTAATCATTTTTGATGATAGGTATGCTGGTATAAAATATGACTACACTAATTTAGTCGGATTGTAGATTCCATTCATTGCTCCCATTATCAGAGCCGCTCTTCAACTCAGAAGTGTGGCTTTATTGTTCATTCACGTATTCAGCTAATAGTAATTCCCACTGAGTTGAAATCAGATGCCCCCATAAAAACACCCCTGTTTTCCCCCTTTTAGAGTACAAATCTAAGCGATTCTTGGTTATAACAGCAAGTATTCCCTACTATCTGATCTATTCTTGTTTTTGTTGCACCAGGAAGCCGTTGAAACTGCCCAAAAGACACTTTGATTCATACATTTTTTGACATTTCCCCTCTGAAAAGATACAATCTTCCCACCACGCACCCGTAGCTCAATGGATAGAGCGTCTGACTTCGAATTGGACGGGAAAGGTGAACATCCTTTCCATGGGGGTAAACTATGTCCATCCTCTCGATGGAATAAACAAGGAATTGTCCATTAGGAGCACAAAATCTATCCTGTCCACGCTAATTGCACCAGCGTTGCACCAGAAACAACAATTAATTCAAACGGATTGGCGACTCGATTTCAAATTAATCTGCGGTAACCCGCTACTCTATTCAACCAAAATATTTACACTGTGTTTTTAGTAAGCAACTGACTTTGCTCTTTCTCCTGACTGAATTATCCCCCGAAACCTGATCTAGGGACATAGTGATAGATCAGGCAGAGAGGGCCAGGAAATGCTAAGAAAACAACCATATCCCACAGAATAAATCTCTACAAAAACACATAAAACTGGTGCGCTACTATGACAGGGAAAAAAAGTAGATATTGCCCCTCCCCCCCACAAACATTGGTTTATTAGGATTAGAGAATCCAAGATAGATGACTTTCTAGAGTCAAATAAAAACAAAATAAGCCAATCGTTATTTTCCAATCAAATTGGATCCTCAAAAAAATATGCTGGGTAACATTCATATTTTCCTGATAAACCTTTTCCAACTTCAGAAACCGCAAATACCCCAGTTGAAATATGCTGAAAACTCAGTCTGGTTTACCCTCATGTCGATCTACATAATGTAACCGTCAGGCCAGGATTGGGTAAACGACTCGTCGCCTTTGTAAGTCTCGCAAATTTGATAACGTTGAATCACTTTCCAATTATTAACTAGTTCCCAAATCCGCTGGCACACGGGATAACGCGGGAATGGAACCTTACAATCTTTTTCAGAAAATTAACATGTTTTGGAATTACTCAATCTTAAGTTTCTCTTATTAAATAGAGTAAGTTGTCATCTACTTGATAGAATATGGGCGCCACTTGTATGTTTTGATAACGCTGGCGTAATCGTTTTACCTCACTCAAAACAAAATCAATCTCATTTCCGATTTCAAACATGGGCACATGGTGCATAAAATGCCTTTCAGCTCCCAATTCCAGCCCTAAGATCTCATCCAACTCCCGGTGGTGGGCGGTAACAAAAATTACCGGAATTTCAGTGTTGTCATTGATATAGTGCAAAGCATCCAGACCATCCATACCGGGTAAACTGATATCCAATAAAACCAAGTCTGGAGGGTTATTACGAATTATTGCTAACCCGTCTTCAGCACTGGCAGCCGCCTGTACCTGGTAACCCGCTTGTTGCAAATGAAAACTCAGACTGGAACGAAACAAGGCATCATCATCAATTAATAATATCTTTCTGGCCATATGTGTATTCTACCGTGCCGTCAAAAGAAAACCAAAGGGATTTGATTTTTTCTGTTTTTCGAGTTTGAGTGCTGAGCTGATTAAATCTGAGCGGGCATCTTTATTTTATAGAGGTCAGACCAGTATCAAAGTATATAGGCAGAAATGTATTAGGAAATATACTCAATCCAGTTTTAACTATTTTTAATACGGATCACTGACCTTGGTCAAAAAGAAAAAGTGTGTCCAGTCAAAGGAAATTATTTTTGTCATACTATTAACATATAATAGCATGCTAAATAATCTGGATCTGATGTTTGGTTCAATCTGAGTCCAATATCGTTCTCGCATGTAATTGATCCCAACTGACTTGCTGTCAATGGCTCCAAGGATTCGCCTGATTTGATGTCAGACGCCCTTTGAATAACACATCTGTTTTACCCCTTCCAGAGGACAAATCTAAGCAGTTTTTGGATATATTGATAACTTATGTCAATTATCTGATCTTTTCTTGCTTTAGTTGCACCGGGGTTGCACCAAGAGGCCATTAAATACAGGAAATTGCAGCTCAATCCACTATAATACAGATAAGCAGATATCAGGCAAAATGAACCGATTATTGCCAAGATTCGCTCAAAATGAGCGATATCAATAGGTTAGGAAGCGATTGAGTGGAGGTGCAAATGGAAGTCACCGCCCAGCAAGAAATACAGCAGATATCAGTCTCCACTCCACATGTTGTCATAGTCGGCGCAGGAGCCAGCAGGGCCGCATGTCCTGGCGGTGATGCTAATGGTAGGACACTCCCTCTCATGTCGGACTTCATTGAGTTCGTCCCTGTACAAGCTATACTTGATGAGTTTGGCATAGAGTACACAGGTGACAACTTCGAGGAACTTTATTCCAAGCTTGCTAGTGACCCTAGCCTTAGGGAAGCTTGCGAGAAGCTTGAACGTGCCATCTTCCAGTACTTCGACGAGTTGGAGTTACCTGAAGGCCCCAACATCTACGATTACCTCCTCCTAAGTCTCCGAAGTAAGGACGTCATCGCTACCTTCAATTGGGATCCTTTCCTCATTCAATCTGCGCGCAGGCTCAGAATTGGAGACAATTCCTTGCCTTTGCTTCTTTTCCTCCATGGAAATGTCTTGGCCGGGTACTGCCCGAATGACCAAGTGCACGGCGTTCGAGGAGCCGTCTGTTCTCGTTGTGGGCAACCGTTTGCTCCCTCTAGTCTTCTCTATCCGGTTTCCGAGAAGGACTACGAGAGTAACCCAATGATTTCGTCTTCATGGGAGACACTGAGCATAGCTTTGCGCAACGCGTTCATGGTGACTGTATTCGGATACAGTGCACCCGCCGCTGATGTATCCGCCTCGCAGTTACTGAGAGCCGCGTGGGGTTCCGCAGACTCAAGAGAACTCGAACAGTTCGAAATCATCGATATTCAATCTGAAGCAGATCTCCTCCACACGTGGGATGCCTTCATTCATACGCACCACTTCGAAGTCCATGACGATATCTTTGACTCTTGGATGTTATTGCATCCAAGGCGGACAGGCGAAGCTTTTGTGAATCAGTACATCGAGGCCCTCTTCATCGAGGATCATCCTGTTCCCCGTGATATCTCACTCGTCCAACTCAAAAGATGGTTCCAACCCTTGCTAGATGCAGAGACAACCGCTGCCTAACCCCCGCTCCACCCGACAGCCTGGACCAGCGGGTTTATTGTTTTATACTGATTAAGTGGCTGCGGGTGAGCTCATCCGTCAACAAGCTTTATATACTTGATCTTCCGAGAGCATAATGATCGTTGATCCTAAAGATTTACGAGAGGCACGAAATATACTTGGATTCACACAGGAACAGGCTGGAGTAGTGATTAGTGGTGTGAGCCAGGGGACAATTAGCAAGTGGGAACGCTCCCAAATCAATAAACAATCAAAAATTAGAGGAATTCATGTTGAAACAAGGAAGCAATTTTCACAGACAGCTAATCTCTTGGTAGATCTTTTTCCTGGTAGAGCAGAACGAATGATGTTTCTTCACTCTCCCCAACAAGAACTTGGTGGACAATCACCTTATAAAGCAATCTTGGAAGATCCACCGAATGGTCTCCTGCTTGTCTATAGACTATTAGGTAGAATGGCAGAGGGGATCCCACCCTAGTATAAAAGGCAACTATTTCTCCCATTTCTCCATGAAATGTTGAAATCCCCTTTTTTAGACAGAAACCAACTTTTGTGACATTGTTAACACTTTACTCTCACTGTTATTTTCCAGAATATGTATATGAGAGTTAACGACATCAGCTTGTATTGGCATGTCTAATTCAAGATACCGTTTGTACATTCCTTCCAAACACTCTAAATTCTCTGAGTGTGCACAATATCGGTCACATAAAAGGCATTTCACATCACTCTCGCAGTGCATCTTAGGATGACGCCGACAATATCCATGAGGTAAACGAATCCAATTCAAAGCGTCATCTTCTTCAAACGGTCCATAATCTTCTCTATAGAAGAAACTAGGCACATTCTCTAATGGGCTTGCTTGTATCTTCTCTATCACATTATTAAATTCTTTTTCAACAGTTCTGTCTAAGATACGGGCATACTCCAAAGTCATAGATAATGATTTATGCCCTAATAATTTTTGGACAGCCGATTCACGAAGACCATGGTTCAGTAATACAACAGCAAAAGTGTGACGAAAGCGATGGGGAGTTATGCCTTCTAAACCGATTTTCAACATCATTCTACGAACAATCCTGGAACCTTCACTAGCATCACTCCAAGGACGCCCGTGCGTTGAAAACAAATATTCGTTTATTCCTTCCCATCCTTCATCTTGCCATTCCTGGAGAGCCTTTAAGCAGGTTGGTGAAAGGGGAATTATTCTGTCTTTCAGACCCTTACCTTCCCGCACGTGCAGTTTCCATCCTCCCTGAATTTGAACTATGTCTGTTGTACGGAGTCTCGCCAATTCTGCAGACCTTACTCCAGTATGCAATAAAATTGTAATAATTGTTTTTTCCCTTAAATTTGCCCCGTTTTGGCAATATTTAAGGACTTTATTCAACTCAGTATCTGAAATATACCGAGGCACGCGGTTCCTGTTGTTGGGAATAGAGATATTCCCGAAGGGATTACGATTAGGAGAAGCTTCCATCTGTTCAAACACTGCAAAATCAAAAAATAGACGAATGGAGCGGAAAATTGCTGCGCAATACTGTTGAGAATAATCTCCAACTTCGCCCTTCTTTTTTAGGTGTTTTAGGTAATCTAACGCTATATGGCGACTAACCTCATCTAATCTCTGTATTTTTGGATGGCTTTCCTGAAGCCAAAGAAAAAAATAAGTAACTTGATATCTCCTTAGCTGCACTGATTTGCGCGCGTTCTGTACTTCATACCATTTTATATAATCCAATAATGCATTTTTAAACAATTCATGTTTTAGACGAGAATAATATATTTCATGTTGGAATACTTTCTTCTTTGGAGAAAGTATCTTCCAATGGATTAGAAAACGTTCGATTTTAGCAAGTCTCGTATTGTAATTCATTGAATAACCAAGTGTTGCATACCAGGCTTGATATTCCTTCCTAAAAGCCTCAAAATCAGATCGCGAAATATCTTCTAGCTGTTTACCACTGACAGCAAGTAGCCATATCAGCAGATTCAGTTCTGTGCGGATAGTTGAATTCGCTGAATATTTAAGTTCCAGTTTAGTTTCTTCAAGGCGTTGACGGATCGGTAATAAAGCTTTTCTATGAACTCGGGAAAAGAAAACTGGTAAACGGGAGAGAATATAAATTGAAGCTCGCCTGTATCCATGGAAGAACAGAAAAGCCATAAACGCATTGTAATTAACCGTTAAGTTTTTTGCTTTGCCCTCATATAGCTCCAAAATATCATTATCCTTCCAGTCTTTTAATGGTTTCCCAATTTCCCTCATCATTATTCTAGGAGCTGACTTCCGATATTTTGAGAGCCTTGGACTAACTTTCTTAAATTGGTCTAAGAATTGATGGTATTCACGGATGATTCCTGATTCTGTACGTGCGTGACCTTTACCTAATATCATCAGGTCCTCCTGGATAATCTCTCTTTTCTAAGCCTGTATAAATCTGAAACGCCCCATGGGCTTTTTTAAATTCTTTTGCAACATACTCATCAGATAAATGCAAGTAAGGATTCAAAGATTCCGGCCTTAAATGACCTACAAATTTACGTATAGCCGGTTCAGGCATTCCTTGCTGAACCAAGCGGGTGATTCCCGTATGTCTGAAACGATGTGCGTGAACATTCATTATTCCGGATTTATTACCATAATACTTAACCATTTTCTGAACGGCATTGACTGATAAAGGTTTCCCTTTTGCCTTACCCTTAAATCCTACAAAGATCTGCTCAATATTTGGAAACTGGAATTGACGTTCTTCATCAAGGTAACGGTTAAGGACTCTAAAGGTAGGTGAATCCATAAATACCATACGGGCGTTACGGTTTTTTGATACAGGTATGTGAATGCGACGGTGGCTACATTCCAGATCATCAAAACGAATTGCTACAACTTCGCTAACTCGTAAACAGCTGATCCACATTAACATTACTATGGTTCGGTCTCGCCAGGTTCGAAGTGAATCTAAAAGAAAATATATTTCCTCTTCAGTGAATATTGTTGGAATTCTTTTTCCACGCCTACGGTAGAGGCCAAAATTCCGTTGCTGATCTTTACTCAAGTTCATCCGTGGATATATCGGATTGGTAAAGTGTTCGTAATCCTCCATTAATTTGAGTTCATTGAAAAATGATGATAAGGAAGCTAAATGCCTGTTGATTGTTGCACCCGAGTATCCTTCTTTGTCCTGCTGCAAAATAAAATCTACACAATCCTTTCTCGAAATCATTATTGGAGGTTTTGGAATATAGGTAAAAAAGACTTTCATGTCATGAGCATAGTTAACCCAAGTGTTATAAGATCGAGTAGCTTTGATGAGATTTAAGAAATGATCAATAGGAGGTGAGTTAGTTAGGACTTTAACTAAATGTCCTTTTTCCCACATAAATGTAATATCAATTGATTGGTTTCCAGATACATTAGATTTCATAAGACGGCCACCCTTTAACTTGACTATAGCAATTCAAAATGGAGATGTCAAATATATTCTCCATATAATTCAGCATGGCGGTAAACCGCCGCTGGAAGGACAAAGAGGGGGAATACCAGGAGGTAACCGACTGGTTTAATATTGAAGCCTGGGAAAGACTGGCGGAGATCTGTGGGGAATATCTCAAAAAAGGAAGCCAGGTCTTTTTAGAAGGAAGGCTGCAAACTGATTCCTATGAGGAGGAAGGCACTACACGCTACTTTACCAAAGTGATTGCCTCCCAAATGCAGATGCTTGATCGCAAAAGCCCCGATGCTGGCTAATTATCTTTGATCAGCCAGAATCCGGGAGCTTTCGAGCACTCCTTTATTGAAGCATGATTCTTCAGAAATTCACTAGCCAAACACCCGCGGGAATTCATCACACGGGTGTTTGCTAATTTTAAAACGCAAACACCTCATTCTTTATTACCCGGCTGAAAATATCCGTTTCAAAGGGAAGCGGGTATAATCTTCTTATCCTCAAGGTCCTGACCATTTCAAGTTGTTATTTGAGAAAGGAAGCTGACCGATGTCTCCCCAGAAAAGCAAGATAATCCCTTTGCTCGCAACCGTTATTTTCTTGTTAACAGTGATCAGCCTGGCCTGCAACCTCCCTGCCGGTTTACAGGAACGATTTTTTGGTTCAGAACCTATCGCAACAGGGACTCCTGCGCCGACGTTTACGCCGCAGCCTCTGCCCCCAACGATTGTTGAAACGGATCCGCCAGAGGGCAGCACAATCAATGTCGGAGGACCGATAACCCTCTACTTTAATCAAAAAATGGATCAAGCTTCAGTTGAGGATGCCTTATCCGGAGATCCCGAGCTGGAAGGGTCAATATACTGGAGTGATCCGTCTACGCTGATTTATACTCCAGATCAACCACTCCTCCCAAATACTATGCTCGTGCTCCAGGTGGATACAACAGCTAAAGCTGCCAATGGTTTGGCTCTCACCGAACCGGCGCAAGTTGTTTTCTTTACTCCGGATACGCTTAAAGCGACACATTTTTTACCATCTCCGGGAACGATAGAGATTGACCCTGCTTCTGCAGTGGTGGTTACTTTTAATCAGCCAGTTGTTTCCCTCGGAGGATCTTTACCAGGCGAGCCTGCTTTTACAATCAGCCCTGCCGCAGCAGGGAAAGGGGAATGGATAAACACCAGCACTTACCTGTTCTTGCCGGAAACGGCATTGGCAGGTGGTGTGACCTATAGCGTGGAATTGTCTTCATTGCTGACAAGCACAGCAGGCGTGGAGTTGGATCCGGAAACACCCAGATCCTGGACTTTCTCTACTTCATATCCTCAACTGCTGGAGTGGAGCCCCTATGAAGGAGCAAAAAATATCCCTCTTGATACACCCCTGAAATTAACTTTTAACCAGGCAATGGATCCTGAAAGTGTCGCAGCAAATTTAAAGATGGTCAGTGGTTCTGGAAAATTGGTAACAGGAGAACTGGAATGGACTGAAGGTTATACCCAAGCTGTATTTACCCCCGATCAACTATTGGATCGGTCTACAACATATGCGGCTATCCTTCCCGGTGAAACCAAAGCAGCCGGGAATACTCCGCTCCAACTGGATACAAACTGGCAATTTGAAACTGCGGGAGAGTTTTCGTTCTTTGGAACTCCCGCAGGACAAAATAACACATTTTCTATTTACGAGGGAGCGACACTTTATTTTAACAGCCCGGTTGACCTGGAGAGGTTTGAGGATAATTTCAGTTTTACACCTGAGGTTCCTAACCTCCGCCCATCAACCACCGGTAGCGGAAATGTTCTTCACCTCTATGGTAATTTTGAACCCCTGACAAACTACAACCTGGAAGTTAAACAATCCCTGTCTGATGTTTGGGGCAGCTCATTGAAGGGTTCGTTGTCTTTGCTTTTCACCACAGAGTCCCTGCCGTCAAATCTGGTTATCACCCAGGGAACAAACATTCTTTTCTTAACCGGAAGGGAGAACGCGATCCCGGCCGACGGAACAAATCTAACCCAGATCTCAGTAAATATCGGCAAAATTCCTCTGGAAGACTACGCCGATTTTTTCGGGCCGAACCGCTATTCAGCCCTGGATGAGTATTATCCTGCTGATGTACAGCACTGGACCCATATCGCAAGCGTTCCCGGAGATGATAACTATACAATCAATCTCCCGCTAAACCAGACCGGGACATCTTTAACCCCGGGGCTGTATCGCTATCAGGTTATTTCCCGGGAACTTCCGTACAATCCTTCACCGTACCTGCTGGCTGTCAGCAATGTCCATCTGACCATGAAAGCCAGCCCCCAAAATCTGCTAGTTTGGGCAGTAGATTTGGAGACCAGGGCTCCGGTTCCGAATGCGGAGATTAAAATCTACAACGAAGGTGGAGAAGTTCTATATAAAGGGGAAACCAATCAGCAGGGTATTTTTGAAGTGGAATTTGGCGGGCCGGTGGATCTCTATGGCAGGATATTTTATGCTGTAGCAGGAGACCCGGGAGAAGAGAATTTCGGGATCACAGCATCAAACTGGGCCTATGGAACAGAACCGTATAACTTCAATTTACTCGCCAATTATAGCCCTCCTCAACCCCAGACATATATATATACCGACCGACCGATTTATCGACCCGGTCAAATTGTATATTATCGTTTAGTCCACCGGACTAATGTAGATGGCGATTACAACCTCCCAGCCGAGGATGAAATCATCCTGACAATTGATCTGCCGCTAGGAGAAGACCCGAAGGTAACTCTGCCCCTGTCTGATTATGGAACTGCTCATGGAGAGTATCAGCTTTCTTCCTTTGCCCAACCCGGATATTACCAGCTGGAAACTGAAAACGGCATGGTGTTTTTCCAGGTTGCCGAATACCGCAAGCCAGAGATAGATCTGCAAGTTTCGCTTGGAAAAGAAGAAACCTTGCTGGATGATGATTGGCAGGGCGCGGTTGATGCCCGATACTATTTTGATGCCCCGGCTGGGGAGTTACCACTCTCCTGGGACCTAAGGGCTGTCCAGGCACACTTCTCTCTGCCCGGATATCAAGTTGGGGTTTTGGGCAGCAGCTGGTTTACCTATCCAGGATTTGATTATGCTTCAAGGTGGGGATCGTTAGTGGATTCCGGTGAAGCTGAGACAGATGCCCGCGGGGCTTGGAAAATCGAACAACCGCTCACCGATGTTGACGCCTATGATTGGGAAATTACCCTCCCGGCGACCTATACATTAATCGTAACAGCTCAGGATGAAACCGGTTTCCAAATCACCAACCAGGATGAAATGATGGTACATCCCAGTGATTTTTATATCGGTGTGAAACCTTCGGCCTGGATAACAAAGGCGGAGGAGGAAGTTCAGTTTGATATCAAAGTTGTTGATTGGGAAAAAGAATCCGACGGGGTGAGGACCCTTCTGGCTGTATTAAACCGGGTTACCTGGCAGAGCGAAGTAGGAGAGCTGGGAAAGATTACTTACCAGAGGGAGACTGAAGAAATCTCTACTGAAAGCTTCAGCACCGACCGGGATGGTGAAACAGTACTCAACTTCAGTCCTCCAGCGCCGGGAACCTACCAACTGGATGTTTATGGAGACGGCGCCCGGACAGAAGTGATGCTCTGGGTTGGAGGACCGGGGACAACGGCCTGGCCAACCCTTGCCAACCAGAAGATTAAATTGGTTGCTGATCAAGACACATACCTGCCGGGAGAGGACGCAGAAATCTTTATACCCAATCCTTTCCCCGGGGGAGCGCAGGCACTCATTACGGTAGAACGCCATAAAATCATCTCCTACCAAACCCTAAGCATAACCTCGTCTGGGGAGACCATACATATTCCACTCAGCGACGAAGAAGCACCTAATGTTTATGTTTCTGTCACCCTGCTGGGGCAAGACGGGGATGGCATGACCGATTTCCGCCAGGGTTATATTAACCTACTGGTGGGGGCGGTCACAAAAATGATGCAGGTGGAAGTTATTGGAAAGCCAGAGCGCCTTGGTCCGCGGGAAGAGGTACAGTTTACAATCCGGGTCTCTGATCACAATGGTGATCCTTTAGAAGGTGAATTTACACTGGCGGTTGTTGACAAGGCTGTCCTTGCTTTGGCAGATCCAAATTCGCCTGAGATAGGAGAGGCGTTTTACGGTGTACAACCGCTGGCGGTCCAGATGGGAATTCCGCTTGGAATGCATGCCGGCCGAAGTATTTTCGTCCCCGGAGGAATGGGTGGAGGTGGCGGCGCTGAAGCCTACTTTGTGCGAAGCCACTTTGAGGATACAGGATATTGGAGAGCGGAAATTCTTACGGACGAGAATGGAGAAGCAGTAGTTACAGTCACGCTTCCGGATAACCTGACAACCTGGCAGGCGGAAGCCCGGGGGGTGACCAAAGAAACAGAAGTCGGTCAGTCAGCAGTGGAAGTAGTTACCACAAAAGATTTATTGATTCGCCCCGTGACCCCCAGATTCCTGGTGGCGGGAGATCATCTGGCCTTGGCCGCTGTGGTTCATAACAATACGAATGGTGACTTAACAGCTGATGTAACCATCCAGGGAACGGGGATTCAGCTTGACCTTCCAGATTTTTCCACCCAATCGGTAGAGATACCTGCCGGAGGTAGAACAAGGGTCGAATGGTGGGGAACAGTGGAAGATGTGGACGAAGTTGACCTGACCTTCTACGCGGACGCAGGTGAGTACTCAGATGCAGTGAAGCCATACCTGGGACCTCTTCCGGTATCACGTTACACAGCTCCGCAAACCTTTGGGACCTCGGGAGTTATGGTAGATTCCGGACAGCTCCTGGAAATCGTAACCCTTCCCAAGACTTATGATCCCGAGGAAGGATCCCTGGATATTGAACTTTCTCCATCCCTTGCTGCTGCGTTATTAACCGCATTGGATGCCATGGAAAAAGATCAGCATGTCTCCACGCTTGCAATCTTATCTCATTTTCTACCCAATGTGATTACTTACCAAACTCTCCAGGAACTTGAACTGGAGTATCCGCAGCTGAAAAGCAGGCTGGAAGCAATCATTCCGGAAACAATGGATGCCCTGTTGGCTGCTCAAAATGAGGACGGCGGATGGGGGTGGTGGAAGGGAAGCGCGAGCGACGGGGAGATTAGTTCATTTATCCTGTTTGGACTGAGCCAGGCAGAAAAAGCCGGAGTTTTTGTAGAAGATTTGATGATCCAACAAGCCCGCGGATACCTACTGGCAACCTTGCCGGCAGTTGATATGCTGGCAGAACCCTGGCAGTATAATCAACTGGCTTTCCGGTATTTTGCCCTGACGGAAGCCGGGATTGATACCAGTGGAGGGATGCTGGAACTTGCTTCACTCAGAAGTCAGCTCAGCCCCTATGCCCGGGCAGTTTTAGCGCTGGCGATTGAAAATCAAATACCGGGTAATGAACAAGCCAGGACATTGTTTTCTGATTTGGTTGGAACCGGAGTACGAACTTCTACCGGAATTCATTGGGAGAATCCTGAAAGCTGCCGCTGCTGGTTAAACAATACCACTACTACCACAGCCATTGTCACCTATGCCTTAGCCAGGGCTGACGCCGATTCCGGAACACTGCCGGAAGCTGTCCGCTATCTGGTTTCAACCAGCGGCCCGGGAGGAGATTGGGGCTCTGCTTATGAAACAAGTTGGGCGGTTCTGGCCCTAAACGAAGTGATGAAGACAAATGGTGATCTATCGACCAAGTTTGAATATTCAAGCGCGGTAAACGGAACAGAGGTAATCAATGGCCAGGCAGAAGGACCGGCTCAGCTGGAAGCAGTGACCGCTTCTGTGCCGGTGGGAACATTGTATGCGGAAGACCCCAATGCGCTGGTGATTAACCGTGGAGAAGGGGACGGCACCCTGTACTATAAAGCTCACCTGTTAGTTTCTAGACCGGCAGAAGATGTCCCACCATTTGGAAAAGGAATGAGCATATCCCGTGTTTATGCTGATTTTAGCAATGAAGGCATACCAATCTTTACCCAGAGTGGAACGGCGGGGGCCTTACTGCAGGTTCAACTTACCCTGGTTTTGGAAAATGATGCTCATTATCTGATGGTGGAGGACAGGATTCCAGCCGGGGTGGAGATCCTGGATACTCGATTAAAAACCACCCAGCAGGACACGGAGGAATATCTGGTATCAGCGCCATTCAGAAATGGGTGGGGATGGTGGTATTTTAACCCGCCCACTGTTTTTGATGACAGGGTCACCTGGTCAGTTAATTACTTACCTGCCGGCACCTATCAATTAACTTACAGCATTTCCCTTACCCATCCCGGAGAATATCAAGTTTTGCCGGCCCGGGGCTGGGAGGTATATTTCCCGGAAACCCAGGCTGTCAGTGCGGGAGAAAAATTTATCATCCACTCTGAGGATTAAACAGGAAAACGTTTCCTGTATGGGAAACGTTTTCCAAACTATACTAACCGCCGGGTAATATTAAAATCCGAGTTGCAGCCAGTTGGTGCCAAAGACGACCTGGCAGCTGAGGGCGACAAACAGGATCAGCAAAATAAAGCCGCATCCACATCCGGTGCAGGATATTCCACGGCCAAAACCAAAACGATCCTGAAGCCAATCAAATACCACGTCCAGCATAAAAAGTTTAAACAAACCCGTAAGGCAGCCTTGCTGTCTATTCACGTAAATCTCCTTTTTAATCTTCCGAAAGTATATACGATAATTATTGAAAGAAGTTGCAAACAGGGTTAACTGTTGACAACAAGGATGGGGAAATGTACCCTTAATTTAGAAAGGGTTCTCTCTCCTGGGGAGGAAGAAAAAAGATTATAGCTATTTATGTCCAGGATTCCAGGTAAGTAAAAGATGAACATAATAATAAAAATCAGGGCAAGGTTTCTTCTAGGCATCAATATCTTGATGTTGATTCTGACCCCCGGTTGTTCAATAGAATAACCGGCAGCCAGTTTGGAAACATTCACATCCGCTGGCGAGAAGTGGGGAATCTACCAGCTGGATCTTGAGACCGAAGAGATTAGTTTGTTGTATGGCGCCGAGGCTGAGATCTCTGGTCTCAGTCTGGATCCCTCTGGGACTAAGCTGGTTTTTTCCCAAAAAACTGGTGGTGATAGTTACGAATATACCGAGATTTATACCTTCTCAATAGTTGATCAGATCACGGAGAAGTTAACAGAGAATTCTATGTGGGACCTTTATCCTGTTTGGTCTCCGGATGGCTCCGAGATTGCTTTCCTGTCCTGGAGAGAATCTTCTTTAGATATTTACCGGATGGATGGCGATGGATCCAATCAAGGATTGTTGTATGATTCATCCCACCATGATGCAGATATCGATTGGGGGGACGAGCAGATTGTGTTCACAAGCCAAGACCGGATTTGGATCATTGATTCTGCTGGCCAGAACCCCCGATCCTTAACGAATCCGCCGCGAGCAGGAGAATGGGGCCACGCGAACCTGCCTTTCGGGGATTACGATCCACGCTTGAGTCCTGATGGGACAAGAATTATCTTCTCAAGAATGATTGGGGACGAGTCAACTCATGGAAATTATGATATTTTCCAGGTCAACCTTGATGGTTCAGAGCTATTAAATCTAACCAGGACCGGTTACTCACAGGGTCTTACAAGCTGGTCTTATTCGGGGAATGAAATCCTGTTTATCGTGGCAGCGATTGAGGGGAGAGGTGTGTATGATCTGTACACGATGAACAGTGATGGGTCAGAAGTTAAATTACGGACTCCTGAAAATGTCCCTCCTGAATTTCTAATCCATTGTGCGCGTTATGCCAACGACTCTTTAACGGTATATTTAGTGGGACAGTGGTGGGAAGAAGAAAAATAACAAATAAAGCAAATTTTATTGTCTGCTGTGCCTTGCCTCACTGACTATTCGATAAGGGACGAGGTACCTTATTTGCCGAGGATGCCCTCCAGGCCAAATTCCTCAAGAGTTTCTTGTTTGGGAATTCCGGTATCGGGATCCCAGCCGTGTTCTTTGTATGCGCCTGCCAGCAGCGGTTCCAACTCTGGAGTAAATCCCAGGGACCCCCCGTCTTTTAGGGAGGTTAACATAAAATCTGGCAGGCGATCATCAGCCCGCGTAGATCCAAGTTTGATGTTGAGCATTCTTTTTAGGGTGAAGATTCTTTTCCCTGCTTTCATCAGCTCTTCCAGCGAATAATCCCAGCCGGTGGCTGCGTTTAACCCTGCCAGCAGCCGACTTGCTCCGGGATTCATAAATTGGCAAACTGTAAGCGCGTTATAAACGCTGCGCCATGCCTGTACACGGGCGGCAGTGCGGCCCTTATCTTCTGAATTGTCAAAGCGATCGCCGGGATGGATACCCAGTTCCCCGGGAGGCCCCTGCCCTGTGTCTACGAAGTACATATCTCCCTGCATATGACAGGCTCCTCGTGGCGAGAGGGCATAAATGGGAGCCATGCCGCTGAATGCCCTGGAATCATGCATCGGTATTTCTAGATTCCTGACAGTAGCAGACATCTCAGGGACGCCGAACCGGGCAGCCAACGCTGCGCTACCTTCAGCCAACAGGTCACCAAAACCTTCCCGAAGAGCGGTTAATTCAATCAACCGATGAGTCATCTTCACATCGCCGTATTTAATGTCCAGTCCACCTGTGTGCTCTTTAGTGAGGATTCCTTTATCAAACAGCTCACATGCTAGAGCAATTGTTGATCCAGTGCTGATAGTGTCCAATCCATACACATTGCAAAGGTGTCCAGAGTATATTACGCTTTCCAAATCATCTACCATAAGGAGAGAGCCGAATGAGGCAATTGTTTCATACTCCGGGCCATCCACAGCGTCAACCCGGTATTTAACTGTCCGGGTTTCCCGTCCGCAGACAATCGGGCAGCGGTAGCAGGCTGTGTTCCTGGTCAGGTGCTTTTCAGCCATCAGGATACCAGAGAGGTTGCTACCTTCCTCCCACTCGCCCTGTTGATAGTAGCGGGTCGGCATATCACCGAACATCAGCGCCCCATCCACAAAAACTGCTGTGCCGCCCATCCTCAGCGTTTGCACCGAGATATCCTCTTTTAATGATTCCAGAATATCCGTTACGGTCTTTTGAAATGCTTCCGGATTAGCCAAAGGCGCTTTTCCACTGCCGCGGAAGGCAATCGCTTTGAGGTTCTTAGATCCCATAACTGCCCCCATGCCTGTTCGCCCGGCGGCTCTTCCGTGATCATTGATCACAGCGGCCATTTTGACCAGATGTTCTCCGGCTACTCCAATGCAGGCTACCCGCGCCTTCGGTTCAGTCAATGTTTTCCGGATGGTCTCCTGAGTCTGATAAGTATCCTGTCCCCAGAGTTGATCTGCGTCATACAGCTTTACATCACCATCAATTACTGAGATCCAGCAGGGTTTTTCTGAGCGCCCTGTGATCAGCATTCCATCATATCCGGCGAAACGAAGTTCCGGTCCAATAAAACCGCCCGTATTGGATTCTCCCCAGTATCCCGTTAGTGGGGAAAGGGCGCTAATTGTACACCGCCCTGCTGAAGGCATACTGGTTCCTACCAGCGGGCCGGTCATAAATAGCAGGGGATTTTCTGGGCCCAGGGGATCTGTATTCTGATCAATCAGGTCATAGAGCAGGCGCGCAGTGAGGCCGCTTCCGCCAATAAAATCTCTGGCAAGAGCGGGATCAATACCCTTCTCTTCTATTAAACCGGTTGTAAGGTCAATGTGTAGATATTTTTTCATAGTTACACTCGTAATCTGTTTTGGAATGGATTTTTGTTAACCCAGGGAGCTGCAGGGGGATTAAAAATCAACTGGTTGTCCGTGATAGGCATACTTGAATAGCTGTTCCAATTCCTGGAAAGAGGGTGTCCGGAGGGCAGTGATCATCTGCGTGTCGTTAAAGGCATCATCTACCAATTTGTCCAGCTGGGAATTAAATTCACCCTCGTCGATTCCAGCATCCGCTATTTTTCCAGGCAACCCAACCCCCCGGGAGATTTCCCGGACATGGCTGGCAAGAGCCTGGCCGGCTTTCCCTTTTGGAGTTTGGATGCCCAGGGCAGCGGTTAATTCATTTATCCTTTGAGGAGCATTCTGGGCGGCGAATTCTATAGTGTAGGGTAGAACTATTCCCACCGCTCGGCCATGAGGCAGGTGAAATATTGAACCCAGGGTATGTCCCATGGCATGAGCCATGGATGCCATAGCGTTGCCAAAACCCAATCCTGCAGCAGCCGCTGCGTTATGCATTTTTTCACGTGCTTTTTTGTAATGATCTTGATCTGGCTTCTCTGATTGAGAGGCCTCGTAAGCCTGCGGGAGATATTGGAGAATATCCCGGGCAGCATTCAGACATAATCCGTCAGTAATATCTGTATGCCAGGTGCAAATATAGCCTTCTATGGCATGGGTTAACGCGTCCATTCCGGTGTCTGCTGTGAGCTGAGGGGGCATACCTGCCGCCATAGCAGGATCCACCACTGCGATATCAGCCGCATTTTCCCGGTTTCCCAAACCCATCTTGCGCTGATTTTCCGCGTCTGTTAACACGATTCCCCAGGTGACTTCAGCACCTGTTCCGCTTGTGGTTGGGATGGTAATCAAGCGAGATTTTTTCCTGAGTCCAAGCTTGATAAAGGGGTTAATGTCAGCCGGCTGCAGGTCTGGTCTTTCGTACAGCACCCAGGCGGCTTTGGCAGCATCAAGGGGTGAACCGCCTCCCAAACCAACGATCCAATCTGGTTTAAATTCACCAGCTGCCACAGCCCCCTTTATTACAGTTTGGGTGGTTGGATCGGGTTCAACCTCGTCAAAAATCTGGATATCAAACCCCGCTTTTATCAGATAAGAAGTCACACGTTCTGCTATCCCTATCTGAACCAGGTTATTATCGGTAACAATCAGGGCTCTTTTCCCGGTTAACTCCTCCAGTGAGTGTAATGCGCCCTCACCAAAAACAATATTTGGGGAAACAAAATGCCACATCCTGGACCTCCTTAAAAATCAAAGTTGAGAGCAATGATCTCTACCATTCTGTCGGGACTTTTGCGCAGCAGGCGACGATTTCCTGGGCTGCTTTTGGATAGCGCATGATCTTCATTAAATCACCCTTCAGCTTCAATTGGCTGGTCATCATTCCCTGGATGGGATCAAGTTTACCTTCGATAACTCTTCGCCAGGTACTAAAGGGAGCATTGAGTGAGTACTCTGTTTCCGGAAGCTCATCTTCTCCCACCAGAGCAGCCCCGGGGCTTGAGCCGTGGTAAAGTTCCAGATGTAAATATGAAGTATGGGGGTAGGCGTCATCCGGTTCAACGACAAAAATAAAATCACCTTCCCAGTCTTTTGCAGAGCGTTCATAGGACTCGCTCTCGTTTAATAACTCGCTCAGCCTTTTGGCCCACTCATCCGACGGGAATTTATATTTCATTTTTTCCTCCTTCTATAATATATGACATAATAATTATACATCTGGAAACACTCCTTGGGTGTCGGCGTTCCGCTACCTGCGCAAAGGCTAATAACTCCAACACCGATGTTATGATTAATAATCCGGGAATGCTGCTTCCCGGAAATAAAAACCAATGTTTAAGGAATCTTGTGAACTTACTTAAATTTTCCGATCCAAAGCTATTTCAGCCTGTTGTAAAGGAACATCTTCTAAAACATGAAGCAGAAAACAACCTGCCTCTTGGCATCCTGTCCAGCTTGATCGCTGGAGAATACCGGGACCACCCCCCTTACCTGGTCCAGGTAAAAGACCAGGGAGAGACAAAGCTGGTGGTGATGTGCACCCCTCCTTACCCGGCGTTAATTTCCTTTGAAGAAATACCACAGGATGAGGAAGTTATCTCCCTGGTGATTGAAGATCTGGTGAAGGAGCTGGGGGGCAACTTGACAGGTATGACCGGCAGCAAAAACATGGTTTCTCAATTCGCTGATGCCTGGCAAGCGGCTGCCGGGGGAGAGGTGATTTTGAAAATGGTCATGCGCATTTATAAATTAGACCGGGTTTCCCCGGTTTCCGGCGTTCCCGGTTTGATGCGCCCTGCAAACCAGGCGGATAAATCTTTGCTGCTGGATTGGTATGCAAATTTTCACCGGGAATCTTTAGTTGAAAACCCAACCCCGGAACGGATAAGAGCTCAGATTGAGCGATATTTAAAGGCTGATCCACACCTGCGCGGAATGATGATTTGGGAGGATGAGGGCATCCCTGTTTCAATGGCTGGCTATGCAGGACCGACGACAAACGGAATTCGTATCGGTGCTGTTTACACACCACCGACGCTGCGCAGAAAAGGTTATGCAAGCGCTTGTGCTGCAGGATTAAGTCAGCATCTGCTGGATATTGGTTTCCAATTCTGCTTTCTATTCACGGATTTATTGAATCCAACTTCAAACCATATTTATCAGCAGATAGGATATCAAGCAGTTAATGATGTAGATACTTTCGAATTTAAATGAATAAAACTGCTTAGTTTCGATAAAAAGGAGAGCCGCATAGCTTGTTGAAT
>Ga0255055_10000275_pt1 | contig 40858 bp, 17 predicted proteins | sample JV7_2_27_MG_FD_188633 | JGI IMG/M metagenome (GOLD analysis project Ga0255055, IMG submission 188633) | Seawater microbial communities from Jervis Inlet, British Columbia, Canada - JV7_2_27 | ecosystem: Environmental > Aquatic > Marine > Inlet | place: Canada: British Columbia | collected... | reverse complement strand
CAGCCAAGGATTTCTCAGACAATTTAATTAGCCACAGACCCACACAGACACACACTAACATTTTGTCCGGCCGACCCGCCGCCGCTGAAGCTCTGGCGCGGCAGGCTTTGGCCGAACAAAAACTGTCAATCGCTTCGCGATTATATACACTTCCGATCCGTCAGCTTCACATGGGCAGTGTGGATAATATAGCTGTTATTTACGATTAACCGAATTAAAATTGTTTGCCCGGAGGGCATACAGTTTTTCCTCGGGCAATGTCGCCCGAGGAAATGATACTGTCTGTGTATGTCTGTGTGGGTCTGTGGCTATTAATAAATTCTGGGATTCTTTTACGAAGCCTTGCTAATTACCGATTGACAGACAGGGGATAGTGAGAAACTTTCTACGATTTCACTTGAGCGACCAGCTGCACGGCCCTTTTCAGATAAAGCTGCCACATTTTAAGATTCGGGCTATTCGCAAAAACCTGCCTGAGGATCTCCGGTCGCGGAAACAAACTCTCAAAGATAAACGCTGCTTTTTTGTAAAAACCCTTACCGGATGTAAACAGAAGCATGGGTGACCAGACCGGTAACGGTCTCCCGTTTAAACGATTTTCCAGAATCTTTCTTTCCAATCGATTCAAGCGCTTAGCATCTAAACTGTCCGGAACATCAATAAGTGCCCGGCGGCCAAATAACTGGGTAAGCAAAAACATGATGTCATTAACAGCGCTTTCCTGGCCCAGTTCCTTGCAGCGGGTGGCAAACAGACCCCAGTCAGGCGCCTGCCAGCTCTGAAGCAGATTTTTAAGGTCCACCAGCCAGATCAATCGATCCGCATAATGTTTGATCGCGTGCAAACTTAAATAAAGGATCTGATCCGTTCGCCTGAGACGGTAAGCCTTTTGACCTTCAAAATCGATGGCCCTGCAGTTTTGAAAAAGCGCCTCCTGATCCTGGTTGATAAGCATTTGCCGACTCTTGATGCGGTCTGCCCAAAAAATATGGGTGTTTAGATCAATGATTGTCGAGGCTTTTTTGAAGATATTGGGATAGAGTCGATCCTTTTCAAAACCCAGCCGGGTTAGCACATCATCAACCGCATCACGGGTTCCGGGTAAAATCCATAAATCGATGTCCGTCAAAGGTCTTAAACCGATATCTTTGTAAACTTGTTGTAAAAGGTGTATGCCCTGCAACAGCACTACTTTGATATTTTTTTTGTTCAATTGTTGGAGGACTTCTTTTAAATCATAGATCAATTTCAGGTTAAAACGCACGGTAAGATAATAAGAGGACTGCAGTTGCTGGATATGTTGATGCTCCAGATACCCGAGCACACCGGTTTTTTTTAGATTTTTATAAAGAAGACCCGCCACGCCCTCTCGAACCGCCATGTCAATCAGCCGGCCCTGATCAAACTCCTGAACCATCAAACCAGACAGCTCGTTCTTCAGGTCATCACCCGGCTGCACATCACTTGCGGATAACAATATTTGATATTCGATCGATCGCATTTTCATTTTAATATTTTAACCGCAGATTCACGCAGACAACGCAGACTTTTTATTGGCCACAGACCCACACGGACTCACACTAACCCTTGTCTTGGTCGACACTGACCAAGACAACACTGTCAATCGCTTCGCGATTAAAACTTTCCACGACGTCTGTAATAACTCGCAACCAACAAACTATTAAAGTAAATTTATATTCTCTATTGGAGCGGTTAACCCTTGCCCGAAGGGCTACAGGGTTTTTCCCTGGACAACGTCGTCCAGGGAAAAGAAAACTGTCTGTGTATGTCTGTGTGGGTCTGTGGCTAATTCATAATAAATTATCAACAAAACCGATAATGCTGGTATCCGGTTTGAACGACAGCTCCCGACAGGGCACTGCCGTTGCCAGATCGCTAAAAACATCCATTGAATATTCCATCCCCTGAACATCCCATAAGGGCGGAAAGGAGCATTTTAGAAACTGTGTCACCGAATGTGCATTATTGCTTTTTAAAAGGGAATTTTCTTTACTGTGTTGAATAAAAAATATTTGATCCAGCTTGGCCCTGCCCGGGGAACCGAATTTGCCTTCACCATGCCAGGGCGTACCGTACATCACAAAATGATCATCTTTTTTGCGTACAAGGGTCCGATCGTCACTTAACACCTCCACATCAGATTCCTGGCTCCAAATCTTTGCCATGGTTGTTTTGCCGGCACCGGATTCGCCCACAAAAATAACACCACGATCATCCTGTTTGATCCCGCAGCCGTGAATAATGACTCCCCTGCCCTGCGCAAGGTAGTTCACCATTAAAAGCTCCATGGTAGGGCCATAAAACGGATCACAATAATTTCCGGTGGGATCATCAAAGTAAAGATCCGTATTTTCAATATCTTGAGGCAGAACAAGGGTTCGTCCATAACCTGGCATTTTTTCAAAGATTCTTAGGATGGAGGTTCCATTATGGCGGGAAAGAGACCAGACTGGCGGGCTGTCAAAAATCTTTTCTGCGACTGTTGGCACCAGAATTTTTTCATGCAACCGGAGCGTAATATCCGTTTTGCCGTTTTCTATAAATGGCCGGTAGGTAAAAGGAATTTCCAGGCCATTCAGCGGGAAATCTCCTTCAACAGAAATAGTGATGTCACCGATTTTAAATTTAGTAGTATCGATCATTTTTTCGGGAGAAATTTCAAACGCCACATAGTGACTTGTACTATTAGGACAATTGAGAAAAGCAACTTAGCGGATCACCGCAATCATCCCCATTCGGACCGGTGTCACCTGATATTTTACAACCTCCAAGAACGGCACATTTGGCATCCAGGTTTATTTTTGTTATTTTAGGTTTGACATATCTTTTTTTCTTTTTCTTTTCCATCGATTCCACCTACCTTAATTATAAAAGGTTAAATTTTTCTTTTATATTAGACATTTAAAGTTAATCACGAAACCACGAAATTTTAAAAGCACGAAAATTTTACTATCTTTTCCTTCTTCGTGTTTTCATTCTTTAGTGCTTTCGTGATGCATATTTTATTTTCACTTATCCGGATTAAATCATAAATTAATATTCGATCAAATCTACTAATAACTTTAGACACTTTAGATCATTTTAGTTCACTTTAGGCATTTCCAATACGGCCTCGATTTCCTCTAATTGATTTATAAATTCCATTAAATCACACTCAACATCTTCTAAGGAAACCTCAAATTTTCCGGTCACCATATTTTTAATATCTAACAGTGTTTTCACACCATCAAGATGCTCCCAAACATAAGCCCCAACTTCATTGAGATTATAAATAGAGCCCATATCACCCACATTGTTTTTAATCGGCACAAGAATCGTTTCGTCATCAATTTGGCGAAATACAAAATTTTCATTCTTCCGAAAGACCCGCTTAATTTGTTGCATTGTTTAATGCTCCAATCAATATTTCAAACAATATCAGATATTTTTAAAGCATCTTGCTAATTTCTCAAATTTTTTTCATTGATATTTATCAAAACTATTTGATTGATCTTTAAGCGTTTATGATTGTGCAAACTATGTGCCATTATCCAGCAAGAACGCAAAATCATTAATAAAAAGGTTCATGGTTCTGGTTGTAACCAGGTTTCGGGTGTCAGGCAAATAGCTCATAGCTGATAGCTCATAGGTTTGAAGCCGGGAGGCCAGAAAGCCTGGAAGCTTTGGAGCCTTCAATTTTTCCAGCTTTCCCGCTAATATGCTATGATCCTGGAGCATTTCTTAGGACGCAGATTTTCTCAGATAATCTCAGATTGCATTTAACCTTTTTACATAATCTTTTAGATCTGTGTTCATCTGCGTGTATCTGTGTCCAATTAATATCTTTATCTTACCAGATTCCGGGCCTATTCGCCTTTTTTGAGCATAGAACCTCTGAACCTTTGAATCCTGAACCTTATTCCTATAAGCAAGCAGATAGTCAGTAAGCTTATAACCCACAAGCCTTTGTGCGGCATGGCTTGAGCAGCAGCCCCGATAAAACACCCCAGCATGTTGCTGCCCGTAGAAGCCAGCGAGGCCGGACTGATACCTAACGATTGCGCACTTTCATCCCCATCGTCATCTTCTGAGCTGACCGCGTAATAATAGCCGCCCCCGCCGGCACCGGCATCAACACCCACCACACCGGAAGTATCGCTAAACTCGGTACCGCTGACAAGCTCGGTGCTGATCTTGCTGTAAGGACCGGCCGCAGAGCTGGCGCGATACACATGATAGCCGGCTACCGCATTGCCGTTGCTATCAAGTGCGGCATTCCAGCTGATGCGCACCCCGTTTTCTTCGCGGTATGCAGCTACCCCTGTGGGCATGCGCGGCAGCGGGATCTTTAAAGCCATGGCCGGATCGCCAAAAAGCAAAAAGGTCTCTGAGATCTGTTCATAATCGCTGCTGCCGTTGGCTAAAAGGACCTGTTTGGCTGCTAAAATGGCCGGACCCAGCTCGCGGATATCATCGCTGAAAAAGGCCTCAAAAAGGGCGGTATTTAAAATGTGTTGACCGCCGGTGGTGGTCATGGCCGTAGGCATTAAAGCAGCCACTGCCCCTTCAGAGTCTGCTTGCAGCAGCACTTCGGCTAACGAAGGCTCTTGTCCTTTTGAAGCACTGACAAAGCCAAAATTGCCCGTTAAACAGCTCATGCTGATTACAAACGGATACTTGCCGCTGTTATCTAAATCCGCCACAGCGGTGTCGGCAAATATGGCAGGAGATGCCCAGCTCTGCATGGCCCCGTGACCGCTGTAATTCATAATTAAGGCTCCGGAGCCGATGTTGGTGTCTATAAAGGCCGCGATGGCTGCGGGTGTGGAAGATTCTAAATAGCCCCTTAACGGCAGCATCTTAGAAGGCAGCAAGGCGATGGCATCTTCGTTCATGGTCTCAAAGACCACCTCATAGGCTTCGTTTTGATCATCGGCCACCAACAGCACTTTTTGACGCCAGTCTTTTTGATGGCTGGTTTCTTCATAGTCTTTGATCTTAGCCACCATAGAGGCTGCCTGGGCTTGTGATTCTGCCGGCAGGCGTCCGATATACATATCGGGTATGGCATCATCGCCACTGATTCTTACAAAATACTCATCGGTGATGGCCTCACCCATATAGTCGGCCACCACCATATAGCCCGGCACATAGTTAATGGTGCCGATGTTTAGATTGTCTTTATAATCAAAGCTGGCATCTCCGACCAAAAGCACATACTGCGGCGCGGGGGTCTGCCAGTTTGCATAGGCATAGGCTAAAAAGTCGCGCATCGCCACCGCACTTTGCAGCCCGTAGCTAAACTCATCATAGATGTCAGCCACATCGACCACCTTCACCTGCAGACCCTGAGCCTGTCGAAGGGCAACTAAATCATCCAACCACCCGTAAGGATCCCCGGCGCCGTCCCAGCCGATGTCTTGATGGGTTATTAAGATGTAATCCGCTTCATTGTCGGTATCCGCCAGATCAGATGAGGTGTTCTGGCTGATGCTGAGCGGGCTCTTATAATCAGAAGCGCTGATAATAAGGTAGGTCTCGCTGGCGCCCGGGTTGATGGGCGGTTCAAACTCGATACTGTAAGGGTTGCTGCCACTGATAACCGCATTTTCAATGGTGGCTACATCGGTAGGATCGCTGATATCAAAGATCAGCAGATCATTTGTGCTAAAATCATCAATTATGTAGCGATAGCCACTGTCATGGGCAAACTGTAAACTATCATTTACAGCCGCAAAGCTGCGCTCATAGCTAAACTCCATCCAATCGAGCACAAAGGCATCATCGCCGCTGTCACAAATAAGGGTGACTGCGGTATCGATGCGATAAATCGAGCTGGCATCAGGGGTTGTGTCCCAGTTACTCTCAACGGTGGCCACTTTGGTCGCCCCGTTATAATCGATGATTTTTCTTACCTGATCGCTGCCGGTTCCGGCCGTAATCTCGATGAGCATGTCATTGTAAATATCATCAACTGCTGAAGCCCCAGCAGCTAAGATGATCGTATTAAGGGTTGCTGACTGGGCGCTTTGATCAAGGACTGAGTCTTTGACATCCACGGCATCGATACTAACCTCATTATAGGTAATACCGCTCCAGTAAAAGGTGTCTTTATAAACACCGTTGACCCACACCTCTAGATCATGATCGGTATCAGAATAGCCCCACAAAGAAACCGTCAAACTGCCCGGTGCCTGATTGCCAAATACGGGCAGGGCAAAGTCATACGGAACCGGGTCCGGGCCCCCGCTAAAACCAATGCCCAGCACATACTGGTAATAATACCAGCGGTCCAGGCCATCTTCACCCGGTGCTAAGCCCATATAGCGCGCATCTTGTTCTTCGTGCTGCAGATAGCTGTGGGCAGTCCCTAAAGCACCGCCTGTCGGGCTGCCGTCAACTGCCGGCATGCGTTTAGGAGACCCGCTGCCGGCCGAAGTCACCAGCCAGTAAACGTTTTCTTTGGCGTCTTTGGCATAAGCAGCGTCAACAGGTTGGGCGTAAAACTCGATATAATCGCCCGCATCAAGATAATTATCGCTGTTTTGATCATATATATGAATGGCGACCTCTTCACCCAGGTTGTAAAGCCTAATTGCGCTTAAATCATCATCTAAAGCCAGATCGGATCTTTTGATGCGGTAGATGCCCGCCTCTGAAGTTAAGATCTTGTAAGCTGTCCCACCTGAGTCTGCCGGGGGTGCCCAGACCGCGCTTAAGATCACCCCTAATGATGACAGCGCAGGGGAGAGCGGGTTGACAATTAAAGGCGAGGCCCCAAAGGCCATGGCCACACTTCCCATCGATGATATCTGCTCGGTAAAGCTGCTATCTGCTACAGGCACCTTCCAGGGGGTGGGGTTGATATCAGATGCTTTTGCCAGATAATCCTCCACATAGTCGATGCGCACCCGGATGCGCTTGTAATGTCTTAGATCCCCGGTGGCGGCATTAAAACTGATCGGATAAAATACCAGCTGCTGTTTTACCTGATCACGGAAGGTATAAACTTCAATCAGTTCGGCCACATCCTGTGGATAAAAGGCATCCTGCAGGTAGGCGGCTTCATCCTGAACAAAGCTTTCTCCTACCGCTGCGGCTGCCCCTTCGGCATCGACAATCGGCTCGGGCACTGGAAAGATCTGATACCCGAAATGGGTCTCTACTTCGGTCTCAAGCACACTCAAAGAGGCTGCCATCCCAGCGGGGAGATCAATTAAAATGCCTTTTAAAGGCATCTCGGGCTGGCCGATCTGAGAGGTATACCCATGGATGTAATCTGCGATGCGCAGGCGTTCAAACTCCTGGCCGTCGACATCTATCAGTTCGGTGTCAAAGCCTTCGGTTAAAAGCTCTAAGGTCACACCGCTGTCATCTTCGTCGATTACCTCAACGCCGCGGGTCAGCACCCGGCTGCCGTCCTCATCGGGTTGTTCGACCACACCGAACTCTTGTCCGTCTAAAATACCGTCACCGTCGGTATCCGGGTTAAACGGGTCGGTGCCCAGCTCATATTCTTCACGGTTGGTCAGCCCATCCCCATCAGAATCAATATCGGCATCATTAACCCACGGATTAAGACCGTATCTGATCTCCCAGTCATCGGGCAGGCCGTCGGCATCCCAGTCCACGCACACCGGCCCGTGGAAGGTGTGTTTACCGTAGACATCGATGTCTTCCAGCTTGTAATAATAAAGCCTGCCCGGGCTGACATCGGTATCCATGAAGCTGTAGGTTTTGCCAAGAGCCGAGTAGTTTAGGCCCGGGATCAAAGCAGAATTGATCTTGGTATAGGGTCCGCCCTTGCTGGGGGCGCGGTAGATATTAAAGCCTAAGTTGGCGATCTCATGGCCCGTGTGCCAGTCCACACGTACATCGTTGCCGGCGCCGGTGGCCTTAAAAGACAGTAAGCCAATGGCGGTGGGGCCGGCTTCAGCCGCCAGACTGTAAGTCGGCTCGATGTAGCGCAAAGCAGTGATGTGCGCATATTGAGATTCAGCCGTCACAGTTGATTCTGCCTTATAGCGTGTGTCGACCGTCCGGTTGCCGGTATTATTCTCGGCCCAGGCCCAGGCAATTTGGGAGTCATATGAGGATCTGCCAATGGCTTTCTCATCTTCCAGCTGCTGGGTACCGGCCAGCCGAACTTCTGCAAAAGTTGAAAGCGTAATACTTCCTCCGGAGGCGTCATCCTGCATCATCGAAACCAGATACACATAGTCATGTGCTGCACTTTGGGTTGCGGTGGTCAAAGTGGCTTTTGTCTGGTAAGAGGTGCTGGTTGTCGTACTTTGAGTTGCTGAATCCGCAGTCTCCACCGCATCAAACACATCGGCCCGGAACAAAAGCTGAGTAAGTCCCTGACGGTCTGAGCCCTTGGTGATATCAGGGTCCGGCCGGTGGCGGATTTTAAAATTCTTTGTCCCGGTGGTTAAGGTGCGTTTTTCAAAATGAACCAGCGGGACAAAGCCTTCCGGGCTTGTCGAAATATAAGTTTCACTGGATTTTTGTTGGTCGTTGCCGCCCTCATCTGTTGCATACAACCCTCCACAGCTGGCGCCGCCGGGTCCTTCGTGCATAAATCCATTGGCCAGCCAGATATAATCGCCGGCCGATGATGGTGAAAAAGACAGGGTTTGAGAGTCGATGTACTCGCACACCGTATCTACCGAGACCTTATCGGTAACCGTAGCAAGTTGCGAATCATCATACTGAATATCCGCATTGGGCGGATCGGGAATCATGAAGGCCATAATGCGCGCATCGTCCCACGCGTCCGTACCGCCTTGAGCACGAAAGTCAATTGTGACCGTCTGTTGCGCGGTGGTGCCGGTCACCTTTAAAAAGGCATGGAAGGTCTTCCAGGTATTATCGGACATTTCAAAGGTAATGTCGTCTGTCCCGGTGCGAGGTGACCCGTTTAGCGAAATCCGCCCCCAACCCAGAACCTGCTGGCTGCCGCCGGCTCCTGGATCCTGCTGCCGCCAGGTGGCCACCACCACCCAGTGCTCGCTGGTAGAAGAAGGCGTAAAAGTGAGTGTCTCGATGGTCGCGTAAGTGGTGCTGGATGTGGATCCACCGGTTAGATCCTGCGCCAGAAAATAGCGGGATGAAAGGGTATCCGTTGGCGGGCTGGTGGCACTCGCATATCCATAATAGAGATAATATCCGGCATCAGAGCCGGCGGCTGAAATGGCCGCCTGGGTCTTGAACATAATCGTGGTGTTGCTCTGATTCCAGGAAGAATTGTTGATATTGTCATTAAATAAAATGCGGTCCACTTCGGTCCAGCTTGAGCCGTCATAGTATACAACCCGCAAATCCACTCCGTTGGATTCAGCATGGCCAGCGGTTACCATTGCGGCATGATCAAAAGAATATTTAACCGGATAATCGTTGGGCACAGCTTTGGTGGCCGGGGCGGTCAGCGTCAATTGCCTGACATAGGAATAATTGCTATCCCACCAGGCCTGGCCGGTGGCACTCGGCCACTCAATGACTTCCCAGCGACCCACGGCGCCGGCATTTCCGGTTTCATTGGCGCCGCCGCGTTCTCCTTGAACCTTGGTACCGGATTCAATCAGGGTTAACCTTTGAAAAGCAGAGTGATGGTAAAGTTGATTGTTATCGTCACTTTTCATGGATCCCTGTTTGTTTACAATGTTCCAGGCGATGGCGAGATCCGTATCTACCGCGGATGTCAGCGTCGTATTCTTTGACGTATCAGATTGGCCGTAACTGAATGAGCCTCTCTGGACGGTCTCATCTCCGGCAAATGTGATGGCAAACACGCGAATGTCTGAGATGGCATATGTGCTGCCGTCATATCTGGAAGCGTTTATTTGGGTAGCGCTGTTTAAATAGACTTCCGGAGAACAGCGATCCGATTCGTCCTTGGGTCTATTTGTGCGATAGGATGCGGTCAGAAATGTTTTTGTCATGTCGATGGAGTTGATGCTCACATTGGCTGATGCCGATCCAGCCGCCATGCTGAAACTCTTGGCCTGCACGGAAAACTCACTGTTTAGAGCTTCAAACACGTAATAGGTGCCGGCGATATTGCCACCGGTATCGTCGCGCTGCCAGGACAGGGTGTTGTTCGCCGAGAACCAGCCGGCAACCGAGGATTGGGCCCACTCACTGTTACCACCGGATTTGTAATAAAAGACCAGCGCTGCCTTGCCCTGATCCACACTTGCTCCAAGCGAGCTCGTACTCGAAGTGCCGGCAAATGAGGATATCGTTCCTTGCTGGACCTTGACCTTGGAAGGATCAAATTCGACGACATAGATACCGAGATTTACAGTTCCGCTGCTTGCCGACCGCGTGGCGGTTACTTTAGGGCCCGATTCAAAATAGATGTCCGCCAAAATACTGTCAAAATCCGTAATGCTCGCAAAATTGCTGGTAACAAAAGGCACGCAATTGGCGATGGTCTGGCCTTTAGTGAGATTGGCCGAAGCACTGGTACCGCTCAGGGTGATCGGAACATATTCGACGGACACGACATATGTTCCCGAACCGCCACCTGAAAGCGTGCCGGTTTGGAAAGTTTGGGCGGGTGTGCTCCAGGCACCTTCTGCCGGCTGATCGTCCCAGAATTTGATGCGCCAGTAATAGGTCGTGTTATTTGCCAGGGCTGAACCTGCATAGGTAATGTCCGGAGAGCGGTTTCCCTGGGTGGTATTGGTCATGCTGGTGCCCGGGGCCCCGGAGTCCCAGAGCGTGCTGCTAAAATCGCTATTGTCATCGACTTGAATGCGGTACTTATTAGCAATGTCGCTCGAGTCCGGATCGTTGTATATCGCGCTGAAAGCAGGCGTCGAATCGGTGATGCCGGTCGGATTGGTCTGACCGCTCTGGGCATTATCATTGTTTGAATAGAGTGTCGACGGAGCGGTAGGCGCCGAATTTGAAGATGAATTGTATTCAATTTCGAGATATGGACGGCTGGTTGTGGTAGCATGGTCACTGGAATAAAAGCGCCATTTTCTTTGGGTGGTATCGCCTTCATCCTGGTCAACAAGAACCCAGCCAAAATCGTTTCCGTCGGTGTACATATTTTTTACAGTTAAGGTCACATCCCAAGTATACCAGGTCTCGTTCGACGAAACCGTTGTCGAATCATTGGCAAAGGTTTCCCGGTCTGCAGAGCCATCACAGCCTGCGGTTGCCCAAAGCGTTTCGTTGTAATACTGATAATTCCACGTCGACTCATCCGCTGAATCATTGGCAACTGCATAGTCGGTATTGCCGCCATTCCAGTTTTTCTTCACCCTATAGGTGTCAACGGTAACACTGCTGCCGGCGACATCGTACGATCTGAATTTAAGAGAGGCCGAAATAATGTCACTGGCACTGACTATAAGACTATCAAGCGCATTGAGGTTGAATTTTATCAGGGTTCTTGCGGGCCGTCCTCCGCCCACATTCTGGTCACCAACCCGAACGTAAGTGGTAGCACCCATGTTGTATGTCGTCTGGCCTTGATCCAGATAGTTGTCTTCTGTCACTCCTGTGTAGTCGCAATCACTGCACTCCCCCCATTTTTTGGCGGCACTACCGTTGGTCACCAATGCGTCGTCAAATTCTGCGTTGGTTTGCGAGTCAGTCCAAAGCCCGGCACTTCCGGTTGAATAGGTGGAGTCGGTGACATCAAATTTTAAAACATCATCAACATAAGCCTTAATGCTGGTTCCACTGATGACAACTTTAAGTGTGTAGAACGTCGTCTGGGAGTTTACCTGGCCGGTATCGGTGCCATAATTGTTGATGGCTGTTGCCAGGTCAGTCTGACCCCCGCTGACAACTTTCTGAAGATGAAAATTCCAGTTGGCACCGCCGAATTCCTGGCGCAGGAGATAGTAATTACTGGCATCTGTAATCCGAAATGTTATGCCGGATCGGTCATTATCCACGCCTTTGACCTCGGCGCTAAAGGTATAATCCGTCCAACTATCGCCAGCTGTAATTTTGTAATGCGTATCCGTATTACTGGGAATGACGAATACTCCGCCGGTCTCATTTGCATCAGCTCCGGCAAGTTTGGTCCAACCTGTGATCGTGCTGTCCCCAAAGTCATCCTGGAACAAGGTACCGGCGTGAGCCGTCCCGGCTACACAGACCAGTGCGGCGAGCAGCAAGACCCATATTATTCGCTGACAAAATAAACGGCTCATATTTGATATGCTAAATGTCACTTACAATTTCCTATCAGACAGATCATGTAAAAAGCTCAATATTGTCCCCTTCCAAAAATATCCCCGCAAAAAAGGCTTATGCAAAAATCAATCGAATATTTTTAGAATAATTTTATCTATTTATAGCAAAATATATGCCATGGATTTTTGCTCAATTAGGCTCGTAACTGCTGAATTTCAAAAGCCATTCAAATTGGACTTTGACGTTAAAAAAAATGGTTTGCCCACCTCAAGTGACAGGCATTGTCAAAAGCGGCCCTGCAATTTTTTCAATAATTTCATAGGATTGAAATCAGCAATTTTCAGCGTTGGAAATAGCCAGGTCGCCTAATACAATTATCGGCATTTTGAGAAAAAAAATGAGAAGTTTAGCTATGGAAGGATCAACTACTTTTGGACCATAATTATTGAGCTTGCAACTATTAAAATCTTTAATAGTTTATGAAATTATTTAATAGATATCGGGCTTGCAAGAGAGGAAAAATGCAGGGTTTCCGCTTCAAGGCTCAAAGAGCCGCTCCTCAAACGCAGTGCTCTTCAAGGTCCTATAGCGGTTGTCATAAATATGTTCCGTTTGCCGGATTTTCTATCGGGCGAGATGACGGTGATTAACCATCTGAAATTATTATATACGAAACAACCGCTATCTTGATTATGGACAATGCCTCCTGGCACAAACGAAAAAGCACCAATTGGTATGGCTGGCAACCGATGTACTTACCGCCGTATTCGCCCGATCTGAACCCCATTGAGCGCATCTGGCTGACGATCAAAGCACGCTGGTTCAATAACCATGTCTGTAAAAATGAAGAAACATTATTAGAGCGTTTGGATCAGGCCATTTTAGAAATTATAGACAACCCTGAGAAGACACAACAAACTACTGCTATCGGAACGTTATTTTTACAAACGCTCTAAGGACCGCTCCATTGCCCCTCAGCTTGCCGCGGCGAAGCTCGCCAGAGCGAAGGCGGGTCCCCACCACTCAGTCCTAAAAAAGCTCAGGGTTTAGAGGTTTTGAAAATTGGTTATTCCCGTACCGGCCTGCTTAAAAATGATTGACAAAATGATCAAATGAGCTATCATATTTTTATCATGGAGCCTTTTTACAAACCACCGTTTAAAAAATACGTTAAAAAGCAGGCGAGACCGTTGCAACTTTCTATTGAAGACGAAATTGAGAAGATCATCGAAAATCCAGAGATGGGAGAATCAAAAAAGGGAGATTTACGAGAATGCCGAGTCCACAAATTTGCATTTAAAAAACAAAAGCAATTAATTGCCTATAAAGTTTCCACAAATGAAATTCTGTTTTACATGGTTGGACCCCATGAAAATTTTTACCTCAACCTGAAAAAATACTTAAAGGAAGGTGGTTAACTATGATCACGGCCGAACAAGTTTATAAAAATATTATAGAAATGCCCGTACTGGAAAGAGAAAAATTATTTGCCACCATCGCACGAAAGGGATTTGAAAAAGATTTCTATGCCCACGATGAAGTATTTGATGACATTAGAAAATCGCCATTCTCACTTAAGGAAGCCGCTGAATACTTAGAGGTTGCCGAAATTACAGTAAGAAGATGGATCAAGAGCGGCAAATTGGATTATATGCGAATCGGTAAAAACTTTGTTTTTGATCCTAACGAACTTAAAGCCATAAAAAAACAAAACTGAAATATTTGGGAGAAGTTCTTGCAACTGGCTGCTGGTTACTGGCCCCTTGCTTCTGACTTCCGTCCTCAGGCCTTGTTGCCCAGTCTCAGTTCCCGCGGCGACTTGTCCGGCGAAGTTTTAACGAAGACGGAAGCTCACCAGAGCGAAGACGGGTCCCCAGCACCTATCCCTTTTCCACAAACTTCAAGGCTCAAAGAGCCGCTTGTTAAACGCAGTGCTCTTAAAGCGCAGCGCTCAATCGAAGCCCGTAATACCACTTTTTGCGCTTTGCGCTATGCCCTCTGCACTTTGCCTCGACACCTAACGCCCTGTTCGCCCTGTCCCTTGCACCTTGTACCGTACACCTTAGACCATTTGCTTATAAGCAAGCAGATGGTCAGTAAGTTTATAATCCACAGGCCCTCTGCGGTATCGCTTGAGCAACTGACCCGATAAAACAGCCCAGGGCAGCGCCGCCCGCTGACACAATCGATGCCGGGCTGACACCAAGAGACTGCCCACTTTCATCGCCATCACCATCTTCTGAGGAGACCCCGTAAAAATAGGTGTCGCCGCCGGTACCGGAGGCGGCACCCAAGTAAGAAGGGCGGGGAAGAACCCCGCCCTTTTAATTTAAAACGCATGTTTCATTATGGGTTTAAGGCACCTGGTTATATTCCTGATTTAATAGATCTCATGCCAGGAGCGGATTTCCACTTTTGGAAAGCCGCTGATAATGGTTGCGTTGTTGTATTTGCCGCTGCCAAAAGACTGCACCTCGGCCGACTGGCTCTTGACATACAGGTGCTTGTCGACCACGATCGGTGTGATCGTGGTGTTGCCCACCGAATGTTGAAACTTCTTAGCGCCGGTGGCAATGTCAAAGGCATACAGATCACCCAGAGACGACAGCCCGCTGGTGCTGGGCGTATCACAGGGATCTTCGGTCTCTGAGGTGGCGGTGCCAAAATATACCTGGCCCGCAGCCGCAAAGGCCGAGGCAAAGATGCGATGGCCCTCGGGCAGCTCATAAAACCAGTCCAAAAACACCTGGCTGTTGTCGCACACCCCTTTTTTGGCCTGATCGCGGTACACAAAAAAGTGATAGCGCGTGTTGGCCATGTCGATGTCCTCGTCAAAATAAGGACTGTCGCCGGTGCCAAACATGATCTTGATATCATAGGTGATGGCGCCGTCAGAATCGAGTCCGTTGTCCACAATGACCACCGGTGAGCCGTAAATCGGATGGTAGCGCTGCTCAACGGGCACCGAACTGGGGGTCTCCTGCGAATCGGTAAAATCGCGGTTGATCACACAGTTGCTAATACCGTATTTGACCGCATCGGGATCATCGGGAATGTTGACCTTGTATAAAAAGCCCTTGTCGGTGCCGATATACAGCCGGTCAATGTAGCCGTTGCCGTCCGAGTCCACAATCGACGGCTGGCCGCTGGGCACCCCGCCGGTGCCGCCGGCATCGGCATCGAGCATCACCCGCTCAATTACTGAGCCGTCGGCCACGTTGATCATGTAAATGGACGGTAACAGGGCGGCATTGTAAGTTTTACCGGAGACAAAAACCGCCACCCAGACCGCTTCGCCGTCGACCAATATGCGGCCGATCTTGCCGATCGACGGTGAGGAGCGGCTGCGAAACAGGTCCGGATCGGCAAACTCCCACATAAAAGTAGGATTTTCCGGGTCGGTCACATCCAGGGCAAAGATGGTGTCGCCGCCGTTGCCCTGGGCACACAGCAGCACGGTTTTCCAGCTGCCGCCGACATACACATCTGCCAGCGCCGGAGACGCGTCCACATAGGCCTGGTCGGCGCCCTGCAGCACATTGTTTTTAAGGCGCGGTACCAGGTTGGCCGGAATAAAGGCCCACAGTTCCTCGCCGGTGCCGTAATCGCTAAAATAGCCCCGGTGCTCTTCGATGTCGCCGGTATCGGTATTGTCGCCGTGTTCAAACGTACCGCCGTCAAAGGCGTGCAGCATGCCGTCGCGCGCACCGGTGTAGACCACCGTGGGCCGGTCTTTTTGGGCCTCCAGAAAACTCCAGAAGGTATCGCGTTCTTCCCGGGTGGTGGCGGTGCCGTAATACCAGTTGGGCAAAGACGGCGGGGTCTGCACCGCCTGCACCGAGTGATCGATGGCGCCCAGCAGCCAGTCTTTTTTGTTGCCGGTGCCGTCTTCGGAACCGCGCACCCAGTTGACCAGCCACTGGCTGTCATCGTCGGCATCAAAGCTGCCGTCGCCGTCAAAATCATAGGTGTAGCCCTTAGCGATGACAAAGGTGTCATCGATACCCAGCATCTCAGCGGTCACGGGGTCTTTCTTAAACTCCAGCAGGTCGCTGGCGCTGATGTAATACTTATAGTGGGCCATGATGGGCACACCATCATTGGGCGGTGTGTTAAAAGTGACGCTAAACTCACCGCTGAAGCGGTCGATCCTGCCGACTCCGCCCAGGTTGCCTTCCAGCACATCGGTGTGCGTGTCGGTAAAGCTTTCATGGGCATCGGTGATCGTAACACTGGCGGCTAAGGCCGGGTGATGGGTCAACGTGCCGCTAAAGGCTTTGTTATCATCGTCTTCAGCTCCGGGACCCAGACCCGTGCCGATCTGCTCGCTAAAGGTGAACACGGTTATATTGGGGAAATAAATGTTGCGGTCTTTCGGGGCCTTGTTGTTTAACACCTCCCCGGCATCCCACAGGTCCTGGATATTGGTTTCATCCGGATTTTGAGGATCATAGATGCGCGTGGCCCGCAGGTGACCGCGCAGCTCATCATCGGATCCGGAGCTTAAAATTTCGTAACTGCCCGAATACATCACGTTGGCCTTGACCACCGGTCCGGCCCGCGAGACTTCCGCGTCGCTCATCACGGTGGCACTGATGGCCAGATCCAAGATCCTGGGCTCGCAGGCTTCGTTCTGGCTAAGCAGGGTGGCCCGCCAGCGGATCTCGTGGCCGGTCAGCCCCAGGCCGGAAAAGTCGATGCGGATGGTGCGGTAGGTGTATTCCGGGCTGCCCGGCTGCCAGTTGAAACTTTCAATTTTAGATACGAGCTCTTTGTTTTCGTTTGATTCATAGATTTGATCCCAGCCGGTGACCGGCACCCAGTTGACCCCGTTGTCAATCGACAGCTCATAGTTGATCTCGTTGTCATCCGAACAGGGCATGTAATCCCAAACCTGCAGGCTCACCCCGGTAAAAGAGTCATCTTCCGAGCCGCTGGAAATGGCATGGCCTTCATCGAGCTCCACCATCCCGCCGGTTTTGCGCTCGATTTTAAAAACCATGTCATTGCAGTCGACATCACTACCGATACCGAACTCGGAGTTGTTTTGCTCAACCCCCAGAAGCCACTGGTTGGGGTCGTTGGCCGGTGCGCCCACGATGAAATGGTGAAATTTTTCACCGGGCGTAACCGGCGACCGGTAAACGGAGTCTGCCATTGTAAGATTAAAATGCTCCAGCAGCCGATCCGTGGCGCCGGGTTGCAGCCAACCCCCGTCGACCATACAAAAACCCTCTACTCCCGGCTCACCCAGCCGATAGATTTTATCAAAAGGCGAGCCGTCCTCCGGTGGCGGTTCACAGGAGGTATACCAATCCCGGTTCCATTGGTGTTTGTTATAATAGATGTATTTAAGACGCTTTTCGTTCCAGGGATCAACGTCATAACCTGCCGTTTCAGGGTAATAAACTCCTTTTACCCTGGTACCCTTATAGCTATTCATCCAAATGACAATCTCGGTACCGGCTGCAAAGGTCCCCAGCGACTTGCGCATGTCCTTGGGGGTTACCTCGCCGTCGCCATCCACCAGAAAGGGCAGGCCGGTGCCGTCGTCATAGGTAGCAACGCTATTACCGCCGGTTTCCTTATCATTGGGGAATTTACCATAACCATAATCTTCATCAAAAACTCCGTCTCCGACTTTAGAAGTATCATCTGATGTGTGTCTGAAAAATGCGTGTCGTTTTTCAACCGGAATATTGTCAAAGCCGATGAAGTCACCGTCTTCATCGACCGCATCTTCCAGGAGCAAATAGCCCAGGTCGCCGTACCCCGCCGTGTAAAGCATATTGACAAAAATCTCCTGCTCAAAGGGAATGACGATGTTTTCTTTATCAATGGCCGCAAAACCGGTTTTGAGCACCACCTGGCCGTTTTCCAATTCAGTGTTGATCATGGTGAGCCCCTCATCCACAAATCCATTTGCATAAGAGAGCCCCACGTCGTTCGCCCCGCAGCCGTTTAAGGGAGGCTGATCGTCACCGCCACCACCGCCTGACAACTCAAAAGTGACTACAACCGTATGGTCGTCGGTTACGTTGTTAAATTGCCAGGAGCCCGGCACTCCCTGGGAGACACCGTCCACTTCCACATCGGAGATCTCATAACCGCTGGCAGCCGTGAAGATAAAAGGCTGGTCGTTGCCCGATTCCACAAGCACGTCACCCACCGGGCTGATGGTGCCGCCGCCACTGGCGACTGCATTGATGGTGTAAAGGGTGCTGGCGCCTTCTTCGGGGCCCACGCTGTAAAAGGTGGCAGGCGAAATCTGATTGTTGTATTCGGTCATAAACCAGCAGGCCGGCCGTGCTACGCTGGAAACGCGGGCTTCCTGCAGCTGACCGTTATAGGCCCTTTGCCTGTCAGGCATGTTACCGATGGTGGGCTGGGAGAGGGGCGGATTCGTGTACATGGTTGAGCCGGGCAGGTCGGTCGAACCCAGTTCATTACCGTTTAAAAACACCCGCAGCTTATTGTCGGACGCATCCCAGGTAGCACTGGCCAGAAACCAGCTGCCCGCATTCAAACCCGAGAGGTCAAATCCACCATTATAAGTTGCGTCCGTGCGCATGCGGGCCCCAATTTTGCCGTTCTTTTTGCGCAGCAACCAGGTTTCATCATCGCCGCCGGCGCCCCAGCATTTTCCAAAAATGCGGTCATCGCCGCTATCGTCCGGATTGATCCAGGCCTGAACCGTTACGGCGGACCAGGTGCTGTCTTCGACCGTATCAAGGCGGATCAGATCGTTGGAGCCATCGAAATTCTGGGCATAGCCGAACAACCCGTTACTGCGACCCGGTGTGTAAGAAGAATTGCCGGATCCGGCCAGCCCGCCGCCGGTGCCGTGGTGGCCGTTGCCGGAGCTGTCTTTGTACTCTTTGGAGCCGCCGCTGCCCGACTCTTGCAAATGCAGCACCGCCTCATAATCAGAATCCCACACCCCGGCTACATTTTCCTGAGAGGAGCTGGAGGATGCGTTGCCGTAATGGATATAAAAGATCGTATCGGACAGACTCGATATCTGCGGCAGGCGTACAAAGGCCCGCAACGAGCCGCTGGAACCGTCGTAGCGCAGCACTTCGTGATTCAGCTGGGTGCTGCCGCTGTCATCTTTAAAGACGATGTCATAGCCGTTGGCGTTAGAGACATGACCGCCGTTGGTTACGGTTTTTAAATCCGGATCGTTCTGGATATCGATTAAAACCGCAAAATCCTGCAATTGCGAGCAGTTGGAGCCGACCTTGTTATGATCGACGGTGATGCGTTTGCGATAGGTGAAGCCGGCTTGGGCTGAAACCGTCCAGCCCAGCATCAAGAAGATCAAGATCAGGGCCGCCAGTGACCATGTGCGACAGCGGTCGGTAAACTGAAAAATTTTTGTAATATTGTCTGTGAGTTGCATTATATAAACCCCCTCTTGTGGGTCGCCATTTAAGACGTTGGCATCTGTCTTGTGAAATCGGTAATCTTTTCGACATCATTTGAGGTGTAAACCTTGCCCGATCCCGCGCCTTCCTGGGCCGTGTAACCCGATGTCTCACCACCGGTAGAAGTCCCCCTTACCAGTTCTTCGATGCTGCAGCGCCCCCCTCGCACCGGTTCCCAGGCATCGGCCCTGACAAAGATCAGACCGTCGTCATCCTGGGCCAGATCCCCATCGCCATCGTCATTGTCCCAGATGCGCACACTGTATCTGACGCCGCTTAAATTTTCTTCCTGGATCCAACCTACAATCGGAACCCCGGGCAGATCGTCATCGGGATCATCGGCCGCGGCGCTATACCCGGCCAATGACCCATTTAAAGCAAAAGTCCAGTCACCGAGCCCGCCGGCAGCGATCTGGACCCTGTTTTGATCGACAAAGGGCGCCCGCAATGATTCTTTGGCATGCTGCAATCCTGCTTCGGCCGTATAAAAGGCCCTTTCGTACAACAGTGAGTTGGTGGATATGCTCAGTTCGGTTCTGCTCATATTGGTTGCCGCAAAGCCAACGATCGTCAGCAAGGCTAAAACCATCAGCGCAGCAACAATGACCGAGCCTTTGTCGTTATTGAGATGGTGCCATATTGTTTTCATATTTTTTAACCGCCAAATATTGTTTCTTTCGGTCGTTTTCAAGATCGCTAAACCTATGTCATTAAGGTTCCGGCAGTCCCGCTTGGCCCTGCCCCTTGATCGAAGTCAGGTTCACTGTTTTGGCATTGCGATTGGCATTGGCGACCTGGATATCGATTTGTTTAAACGGCAACCCTGTGTTATTGGGGTCTTCATTGATCGTCCATTGTATGGTGTAGTTACCATCCTGGGCCACGAGCGGGCTGGCGGCCTCATCCAGCCAGGCATCTTCATAGGGTAATGAAAGCAGCTGCTCCATCCAGTCTACCGCCAGAGTGGTGGCCTCGGTTTGCATGCGCGCCGAAGCATTTTGACCAATCGAGCGCATTTGCATGCTGGTGACCGCTAAAATGCCGATGGCAAAAATGGCCATGGCGATCAGTACTTCGATCAGCGTAAAGCCCTGAACATTTGTTTGTTTTGGATTCTCGGGGCCCGTTTGCAAGGCCATCGCTGCAGTCCTTAAATCGGCTTTTAATCCCGTGTTTCGGTTTTGAAATTTCATGCTTCTTAAATTCCCATATTGCGGCAGTAAACAGTTGTGGTCAGCAGCACTCTTTTTTTGTGGGGGTCCCAATCGGGATCGGTTGGATCTCTATGATTGGCACCGACCACATAGGTCTCGTTATCGGTATGCCCCTTGATGGGATACCGCGTGCGCGCCAGCAGCCAGATTCTTACCGCTCTGATCTTGTCAAGGTCGACCTGACCGGCGAGGTTGGCCCCGCCTTCAGTATCATTTTCATCGATAATGCCGTCATCATCGGTATCCAAGAGCGTATCCAATTTATCGTCGCCTAGATTTGAGTCGATGGCCCAGATGATGTTGCCTCCGCCGGATTGATCCAGCTCGCCGTCGTCGTCATCGTCAAAGGCATAGGCAAACCCCACGGCCTCGATGTCATAGGCCACGATTTGCCCATTGCGCTGTAATTCCGTGCCCACCAGCGTATAGGTGATGTCCTCGTCGCCAACCACATTCCAGTCATAGTTAAGGTCGGCCGAAAACCGTATGACCGATATCCCGCTGGAATCGTCGTATTCCGCTGTTATGATTCCGGCCAACGATGATTCGTCATCAATGGTAGAATTGGCATCGTTATCGACGCCATCGCTGGCGGCCGGGTCATAGCCCATCATGCGGATTTCGCGTTTCATCACCGACATGGCCGCCCGGACATTTTGCTGCATGTCCACCACCAGTTGCTGGGTGACATGCGAGCGCTGGTGGTTTATGTAGGCGGTATAAATAGCGATCATTACGACCAGTCCCGCAGCCATGGCCACTAACATCTCAACCAGGGTGAAACCTTTTGGGTTGTTGGGTATCGCTTTCATATTGGAATCTTGCATTTCCTCTATATTAAAAAAGGTGAATAACGGTTGCGTTTTGAATTCGTTTGTTCGTGTTAAAGCGCTTGGCATCATCAAATCCGCCCGCCTGGTTATTAATTGATCCGGGACATCCCGGTGATCGTAACATTAATGGTGCGGTTCTCACCGAGCCTGTTTCTCAGGGTGATGTATCCGCTGTTATCGGCTAGGCCCCTGCTGTTGAACGTCAATTTATGCCCCGGGATGGTCGTGTTATTCAGATCGATGCCGGGTGACATCCCTTTGCTGCGAATGGTGCGCTCTCCGGTGTCCTGGCTGCCGTCTTCGTCCGTGTCAATAAACGCCAGATAATTTTCATTTGCAGGATCAAATGTGAGGACAACATCCGTGTTTTCTCTGATCGCAATCATTTTGGCCAGATTAATGGCGGCCTGCACGTCTACGGCCGAACTTTGCAGGTGGCGCTTGGGCAGCCATCCTATATAATTCGGTATCGCCACGGCAGCCAAAATTGCAAAAACAGCGATGGCGATTATCACTTCTATTAATGAAAATCCTGACGTATTACGCATAGTTCTGTGCTCCGCCCAGTAATATGAGCAATTTGTGTGCCACATCCTCCATAAAGAAAACAAAAACGTTACACATATGCGACTATGTTTTTATTATAATAATTTTAGATATTTATTATGATCACCGGGCCTTGACCAACCGGTCAGACGTCCAGCAAAAAAAAGCTGAGTGCTTTCATTATAAAATTATTTGTAAAGGTATTAAATTTTTTAATACTTGTACTCAATAGGGGTTATCGACCTAAATCACCTAAACCATAAGCGATTTGGCAAAAGAGAACACACAGACCGCAGGCATTATCGCGAATTTGTTGCAAAGGGCCTGAAAATGGGCGGACGGCCGGATCTGACCGGAGGAGGTTTAATCAGAACTGCTGGCGGTTGGCCGGCAAGAAATACATATTAGATTGGTTTCAGGTGTTCCTTTAAGCCTTCGGCGGGCAAGCAGGTGTCAGGCAAATAGCCCATAGCTGATAGGTCATAGGTTTGAAGCCGGGAGGCCAGGAATCTGGTGAGATAAAGATATTAATTGGACACAGATACACGCAGATGAACACAGATCTAAAAGATTATGTAAAACGGTTAAATGCAATCTGAGATTATCTGAGAAAATCTGCGTCCTAAAAAATGTTCAAGGATCATAGCTTTCTGGCCTATGCGGATTTTCCTGCCAGCATGCGCCTGGCGCCTGATGCCTGAAGCCATTGAGTTATAACCACCGCAAAGGCTAAGATCGCCAAAATCCAGCAAAGAACCGCCGGTATCGATTCACCGACCGATCCAATAAAACATCCCACCGTACTGCTCGCAGTTGATGCCAGCGCCGCCGGGCTGATACCTAATGATTGCGCACTTTCATCCCCATCGTCATCTTCTGAGCTGACCGCGTAATAATAGCTGCCCCCGCCGGCACCTGCGCCCGCACCCCCCACCGCCCCGCTGGTATCTACAAACTCGGTGCCGCTGACAAGCTCAGTACTGATCTTGCTGTAAGGACCTGCCGGGGAGCTTGCGCGATACACATGATAGCCGGCGACCGCGTTGCCGTTGCTGTCTAATGCCGCATTCCAGCTGATGCGCACCCCGCCGTCTTCTTGCCGGTATGCCGCAACGCCGGTGGGCATGCGCGGCAGCGGGATCTTTAAAGCCATGGCCGGGTCACCAAAAAGCAAAAAGGTTTCTGAGAGCTGCTCATATTCGCTGCTGCCGTTTGCTAAAAGGACTTGTTTGGCTGAAAGAATCGCTGGACCCAGCTCGCGGATATCGTCTGTAAAAAAGGCCTCAAAAAGCGCGGTGTTTAAAATGTGCTGACCGGTGGTGGTGGTCATGGCCGTGGGCATTAAAGCCGCCACTGCCCCTTCAGAGTCTGCTTGCAGCAGCACTTCGGCCAGCGAGGGCTCTTGACCCTTTGAAGCACTGACAAAGCCAAAATTGCCCGTTAAACAGCTCATGCTGATTACAAACGGATACTTGCCGTTGTTATCTAAATCCGGAACAGCAGTATCTGCAAATATGGATGGAGAAGCCCAGCTCTGCATGGCCCCGTGACCGCTGTAGTTCATAATCAAGGCCCCGGAGCCGATATTAGTGTCGATAAAGGCCGCAATGGCCCCGGCCGTAGAACCTTCCAAATAGCCCCTTAACGGAACCATCTTAGATGGCAAAAGCGCAATGGCGTCTTCGTTCATGGTCTCAAAGACCGCCTCATAGTCTTCGTTTTTATCATCGGCGACCAAAAGCACTTTTTGACGCCAGTCTTTTTGATGAATGGTTTCTTCATAGTCTTTGATCTTCGCCACCATCGACTGCGCCTGGGCTTGTGATTCTGCCGGCAGCCGTCCGATATACATATCCGGTATCGCATCATCGCCGCTGATTCTTACAAAATACTCATCGGTGACGGCCTCACCCATATAGTCGGCCACCACCATAAAGCCCGGCACATAATTGATGGTGCCGATATCAAGGTTGTCTTTATAATCAAAGCTAGAATCTCCGACCAAAAGCACATAGCGCGGAGCAGGGGTCTGCCAGCTGTCGTAGGCATAGGCTAAAAAGTCGCGGATCGCCACCGCACTGGTAAGCCCGTAGCTAAACTCATCATAGATGTCGGCAACATCTATCACTTTGACCGCAAGCCCGCCATCTTCGCGCAGCTCAACTAAATCATCTAACCAGCTGTAAGGATCACCGGCCCCATCCCAGCCGATGTCTTTATGGGTTATTAAAATGTAATCAGCTTCATTGTCGGTATCTGCCAGATCAGAGGAGCTGTCCTGGCTGATGCTGACCGGATTCTTATAATCAGCAGCGCTGATAATAAGGTAGGTCTCGGTAGCGCCCGGGTTTATGGGCGGTTCAAACTCTAAGCTGTAAGGATCGGCACCGCTGATAACCGCATTTTCAATGGTGGCGACATCGGTAGGATCGCTGATATCAAAAATCAGCAGATCATTTGTGCTAAAATCATCAATTATGTACCGATAGCCGCTGTCATGGGCAAACTGCAGGCTGTCAGCGACCGCGCTAAAGTCGCGATCATAGGTCAGCTCCATCCAATCGAGCACAAAGGCATCATCGCCGCTGTCACAGATCAGGGTGACAGCGGTATCGATGCGATAAATGGAGCCGGCATCAGGGGTTGTGGTCCAGTTACTCTCAACGGTGGCCAGCCTGGTTGCGCCGTTATAAGCGATGATTTTTCTTACCTGATTACTGCCGGTGCCGGCGGTGATCTCAATGAGCATCTCATTGTAATCATCATCAACGGTTGAAGCTGATGCGGCTAAGGTGATCGTGTTAAGACTCGCAGATTGCGCACTTTGATCGATGACTGAGTCTTTGACATCTACGCTGCTGATGCTAACCTCATTATAGGTAATACCGCTCCAGTAAAAGGTGTCTTTATAAACACCGTTGACCCACACTTCTAAATCATGAGCGGTATCAGAATAGCCCCACAGCGATATTGTTAAGCTGCCGGGTCCCTGATTGCCAAATACAGGCAGGGCAAAATCATACGGAACCGGATCCGGGCCTCCGGTAAAACCAATGCCCAGCACATACTGATAATAATACCAACGATCCAGACCATCTGCACCCGGTGCCAGACCCATATAGCGGGTATCTTGTTCCTGGTGCTGCAGATAGCTATGGGCAGTCCCTAAGGAACCTCCGGCCGGTATGCCGTCTACTGCCGGCATGTGTTTAGGCGACCCGGTGCCGCCGGAAGTCACCAGCCAGTAGACATTGTCTCTGGCATATTTGGAATAGGCAGCAGCTACAGTTTGGGCGTAAAACTCGATGTAATCGCTCGTATCAAGATAATTATTGCTGTTTTGATCATAGATATAAATGGCAACTTCTTGACCCAGGTTGTAAAGCCTGATTTGGCTTAAATCATCATCTAAGGCCAGATCGGATCTATAGATGCGGTAAATACCCGCATCAGCGGTTAAAATCTTATAGGCTGTGGCCCCTGCGTCGGCCGGTGGCGCCCACACAGCACTTAAGATCAGCCCCAGTGAAGAAAGCGCCGGAGACAGCGGGTTTACAATCAAAGGCGAGGCCCCAAAGGCCATGGCCATCGTACCCATCGAGGCTATCTGCGCAGGCAATCCTTGTTCGGTGGGCACCTTCCAGGGGGTGGGGTTGATATCAGTTGCTTGCGCGAGGTAGTTGTCCACATAGTCGATGCGCACCCGGATGCGACGGTAATGTCGCAGGTCGCCGGTGGCGGCATTAAAGCGGATGGGATAAAACACCAGCTGCTGTTTTACCTGATCCCGGAAGGTATAGACCTCAACCAGTTGAGCCACATCCTGCGGGTAAAACACATCCTGTTGATATGCGGCTTCATCCTGAATAAAGCTTTCTCCTATGGCTGCGGCTGCCCCCTGGGCATCGACTATGGGCTCAGGCACCGGAAAGATTTGATAGCCGCCATGGATTGCCACCTCGGTCTCAAGTATGCTCAAAGCGGCGGCCATGCCAGCCGGCATATCAATTAAAATGCCTTTTAAGGGCAGTTCGGGTTGGCCGATCTCAGCAGTATATCCGTGGATGTAATCTGCGATGCGCAGGCGTTCAAACTCAGAACCGGCAGCCTGCACCAGTTCGGTGTCAAAAGAGTCTGTTAAAAGCTCTAAAGTCACACCGGTCTCATCTTCATCGATTACCTCAACACCGCGGGTTAACACCCGGCTGCCATCCTCATCGGGCTGTTCGACCACACCGAACTCTTGGCCGTCTAAAATGCCGTCCCCGTCGGTATCGGGGTTAAACGGATCAGTCCCCAGCTCATATTCTTCACGGTTGGTCAGCCCGTCGCCGTCAGAATCGATATCGGCATCATTAACCCACGGATTTAGCCTGTATCTGATCTCCCAGTCATCGGGCATGCCATCGGCATCCCAGTCCACACACACCGGTCCGTGGAAGGTGTGTTTACCATAGACATCGATGTCTTCCAGCTTGTAATAATAAAGCCTGCCCGGGGTGACATCGGTATCCATGAAGCTGTAGGTTTTGCCCAGAGCCGAGTAGTTTAGGCCCGGGATCAAAGCAGAATTGATCTTGGTATAGGGTCCGCCCTTATTGGTGGCGCGGTAGATATTAAAGCCTAAGTTGGCGATCTCATGGCCCGTGTGCCAGTCAACACGGATGTCGTTGCCAGATCCGGTGGCGCTAAAGGACATTAAACCAATGGCGGTGGGTGGAATGGTATATAACTGAATGGTGTCGCTTGTGGCTGTATCAAAGGTGTTGGTCAGGTCCTGGAAGATCAAAATATCGGTTTTGATCTGGTTTTCTACCGGATGGGTGCTGTAAGCCGTGGTACAGACAAAGCGCACAAAATACAGCGAAAGACTGCTGTTAACAGTAGTGGCCGCCCAGCTTGAGACGTCAGTATCGTCCCAGTAAATTGCTCCGGAGTCCAAAAATGTTTCAGCTCCGCTGACGGTTTCGTAGACGTTGGTAATATCAGCCCAGGCAGCGCCGCTGTAATACTGCCACTTACCGGCACCGCCAACCCCGGCGGTGGCCAGATCGATGTTGACGCCAAAAAACTTGCCGGCCGAGCCAAAGTAGATCGCATCACCGTCGGGTGTGGCCCCAAAGGTGGTGGCAGCCTCATCCAGGGTTAGGGTCTGATCCTGGCCCAGGGCGGCCAGTTTTTCATCCGCATCGTCAATGTCACCGGCTTCGGCAATGTCGGTGTAGCTACCGCTGCCGGCGTTGTCGTTAAACAAATCCGCATCGGTAAACGGTACCACACTGGCATTAAAATCAATGCCCAGGTTCTTGCCGACGCCTTCCACATTATAAACCTGAGGGGTCAGATCGGTCCAGTGCCTGATCTTTAGCACCGGGTAATAACGCTGATAGGTGGAGCCGTCCAGATCCACACCCAGTTGCGGCACACCGGTGGTGTATGTGCCGCCGGCAGTCAAGGTGTATGCGCCCTCGGCCTGATTAAAGCTGTCGCCGTCTTCGTTCCACAGCCCCTGGTCCGCAAAGCCGCCCACCAGGCTGGGGGTGGCCGGGTTGCGAAAGTCATTGACATAGGGCGTGTAGGTGGATGACGTTGAAGTCAGACCGGTCTCTAAAAACAGGGACTTAAGCTGCGTGGTGTAGGTGTTGGTAGTGATGGTGCCGGCCTTGACATAGCGCACCTCGAAAGAGTCCGCATCGGCAATCTTGCCGTAGTCGCCCGAGGCCGGGCTGACCAGAAAATCGCTGTAGGGAAACTGCAAAAAGTCGGCCTCACCGGCGGTGGTGCTGACCGCCACCAGGGCCTTGTTGGTGCCGTCGGCTGCTGAGCTGCCGCTGGCAAACTCGCTTTGGTGCACCCGCAGCGCTTCTTTGATGCTGCCGGTCGCATCGATCTCGGTATCGACCACCAGGCTGCGATCAAAGACGGTCACGCCTCCGGCATAGACTGTTGCATCCTGATCGATCTGGCCCACCGAGTCGTTGACAAAATCGTTGACCAGCCCGCGCACCCGCGTGCGTGCCGATCCGGTCTCCAACAGCACAAAGGTGTCGGCGGAGTCGTCTTTGGTGCCGTGAACAGAGGTCAAAGAATCCAGGTTCAAGGCACTAAAACCCACGGCATCGGCCTGGGTGTAATCCGTTGAACCATTTTCGCCGGCATCGAACCATTCAACCTGAACATCATCCCCGCTGGATACCGCATACATGCCGGCAGGATAAAATGCCGCATTATATGTATCATAAGGGTTCTGTGCACCCCGCAGATAGTTACCGTGTTCGCCAAGCGTCTGGTCAGCGCCCTGGATTTCGAACCGGGAGCCGGTCGTCATCCGCGTACCACCTGTTCCGGTCCTCTCGACATACACCTGCGCCATCAAGAGCACATCCATGGCCTTCTCGCTGTTCATGGCGGTATTATCGACCTTGGTGAAGGCTGCGGCGTCGTTGTAATTGACATCCCGCATGATGTTCAAATCACCACTCGTGCCGCCGACATCCTGACCGGCCGTGCTGTCGTGGGAAATAAACACTTCGGCACCGGCCGGCAGTTCGACGATGAAAATTCCCGAAGTGTTTATGCGCCGGACAGCTGAACCGGTATCCAGTGCATTCCCTCTTTGAGCCTGTACCGTCAAATCGGTTGATGTGCCCGAATTGCGGTATAAAAATAAGCCGTTGGGATCCACATATTCATTGTTTGCGTCCCTTTGATACGCATAGCTGTACGATTGTTCGATGGAGGTGGCACCGGCCACCATGCGGGTGACTCGCTGCGTGCGATTGCCTCCTGTACCGAATGCCAGCCCATACCCGATTAAAAAAGTGGTGGCATCTTTCTTTAACCTGAAATCCGTATTGCCGGCCTGCCGTTGGATGACGCTCGTGTCATTTTCGAGCACAATATTGTTGTAGGGCGCATCGGTCCATGTTTGAGTCCCATAGGCGCCAGTGTCCGTTGTATCATTGTATAATCCCACTGCAGCCGAGTCGTGCAGCCGCACGACCTGGAAATGGGAAGCATTGGCAATGGAGCCGCCGAGGGGGTCATCGAGATCTCTCCTGACTTGCACCTTGACCGTATCAGTGGCGGCAGCCCCCCACACCAGACCGACGATCCGCACCCAGGCTGTGTTGTTATTGGCATCGCGGCTGTATCCTGTTCCAGCACTCCCCACGAGGCTCCCGCTGCCCGTGTAGGTAAAACCTGATTCGTAATTCACCCGTCCGGCTGATGTATCCTCAAACTTTAGCGTGGTGATAAATAAGTAATTTCCGGCATTATCGAGCTGACAGGTATTGCCCCCTGTAAATGTATAGGATCCATCGTTGCGTTGTTCAGTGGCGAAATTAAAAAAGGTAACCGTGGTTCCGGGAACTTGACCTCCGGCCGAATCACGCCAGATGCCGATATCGCCAATACCCGCTGCTCCTCCACTGGAGATGCGGATGGTATCCACGTTGTTGGCCGCGGCGGTGGTGTCGCTCTTGTCCACATAGGCGCTGCTTTCATACACTTCGACTTTGCCGAGCATGCCCGACATATCCTGGTCAAAGGTATAGCGGATGGTATCGGGCTCTTCGATGACAATGGTGGAGCCCCCTACGGTAACATCGGATCCAGCCATGGTGAACTGCTGGTAGGTGCTGGCCGTACCTTCCAAACCGCCATCATCCCAGAAAGTAATGCGCCAGTAGTAGGTGGTGCCGGCTTTCAGTTCACTGCCGGCATAGATGATGTCTTCACAACGATTGCCCGTGGTGGTGTCCGTCATCGAGGTGCCGGTAGGGCCGGACTCCCACATCACTGTGCCGCCAAAATCGCTCTGGGTGTTGACTTCTACGCGGTATTTGTTGGCGGTGTCGCCGCTGTCGGGGTCATTATAGATCGCGCTGAAAGCCGGGTTGGGGTCCGTAACCCCGGTGGGGTTGGCCGTGCCGTTCTGGGCGGTTACGTTGTTGACATATAAGGTGGTCGGCGCGGAAGGTGCAGTATTGGGTTCAATATATTCATCCGCCCCGATATCCCATTGGGGCCCCTGTGGACGAGAATCCTCGTCGATGTCATCCGTAAAGCCTGCCGAAGGATTGACGCCCGTATCGATGGCATCCGCACCTGATTTGAGGTGCAGATCGATGGACCCCGATGGAGATTCAAATTGATTGGCAGCAGTTTTATTATGCTGCGATTGGGCACCGGGTGCGGTCCCGTCTGAATCAAGGTTGTTATTAGAGCTGCTATGCCAGGTTGCGCTCTCCGTGCGAAAATCTGTATCAAAGCCGATTGCCACATTATTTCTCACATCAACGTTGGAAACAAATGCGGCCTCAATACCGTAAGTGAAGTCCGGGACGGAGGCGGAATTGTAAACTGTATTGTTATAAATTTGAGATGCAGCGCTGGGACCATAGGTGCTAATTCCCGCCGCCATGGCCGCTTCCTGGGGGCCGCAGTAAATAATGTTATTATAGATTTCATGCCCCCCGGCGCTTCCATCATCGTAGACACCCACAGACTGGGCATAATAGATATTATCATGGATCAGGTTGTAGCGTACCTTGGTATTGGCTGCGATAGATAGGTATACGCCGCCATAGTATTGATTTAAAAGCCCGAAGTCGGATATTTCCAGCCACTCTACGATCGTATATTCATCCGAAACCGTGATCACATGTCCTGTACTGCTGGGATCGATCAGCACGCCGGTGCCGGCAGTACCGTCGTGCCGCTGCCCGTCTGCGACCGTCAGCTGCATGTAATGGGTTGCATCAGTGGTCGAATCGTTTATGGTTGCTCCGGCGGTGAAGGTCCCGTCTTTGTAAGCAACGCCGACCTCCAGACGGTCCTCTGTCACCAGATCGCCATCGCGGGCGTCTTCCCAGTCCTGAATGGTATTGTATGCCCGCGCAATCGTATAGGAGGCATTTGTATGGGCCGCTGCTGCGGGGTTCTGAACAGTCACCTGGGTGGCAGAATCGCGGGACAAAATATAAAATGTTTCACCGGCGATGGTAAGCACATCACCCGGCCCCACGGCCCCCACTGCCGTGGCGAGCGGCAAACTGGCCCCGCCCCCGAACGTGACGGTAGTCGATCCTTTTGAAACCGATACGGTACCGGTGGAGTAAAGCACGCTGGTGTCTGTTCCAATTGAGCGGTAGATTGTCCGCGTGGCGGATTCATCCGCACCGATATCCCATTGAGACCCCAGAGGTCGGGCATCGTTGTCGGCGTCAGCGGTTAAGGTTCCGGAAAGAGGGGTAGCGGCATCGATGGCATCAGAGCTTGATTGCAAATGAAGGTTCTCGGAATCTTCGGTCGTCGAAATAAAATCAGGAGTTTTGACGTCGGTATCGCCGTGGATTGAATTGCCTCCCGGGGCAGAATCGTCTTTTGAGAAATTATAATCCGAATTCGCATCCCAGGAATCAGTCTGGGCATAGAAATCACCGCCACTATTGTTATAGGACAGATTATTGCGAACATCCGGGTTGCTGCTCCAGTAGGTCCAGATACCCACCCCGGCATCATAGACCGTATTATTGTATATTTTGGGAGTGCCTCCCATCTCACGCACATAGATACCGGCGCTAAAATTGTTACTGGCCGAGCCGCCGTAAATGATATTGTTGTATATGACCGGGCTGGTCGCCTGGTTGGAGTAAATTCCATGCGCTGCTCCCCAGTAGACATCATCATGAATGAGGTTATTGCGTACCGTAACATAATTCGCGTTTATATTCACACCGTCGCGGTCATCATCATTTCCGCAAAAAAAGGCGATCTCGAGCCATTCGACGATCGTATAAGCATCGGACGCCGTGATGCCGTTTGCGGCCGGATTGGGATCGATCTTGACACCGCTCCCGGCAGTGCCGTCATGCCGCTGGCCTTGGGCTACCGTCAGACGCATATAATGGGTGGCATCGGTAGTCGAATCGTTTATGGTTGCGCCCGCAGTGAAGGTCCCATCCTTGTAGCAAACGCCGACCTCGTTACGGTTTTCAGACACCAGGTTCCCATCCCGGTCGTTTTCCCAGGTCTGGATCGTGTTGTATGAGCGTGTGATGGTGGGGGTCCCGCTGCGGTTATCGGTTGCCGCGATCTGGACGGTTACCTGGCGTGCCGAATCACGGGATAGGATGTAGAAAGTCTCACCGTTAAGAACCAGCTTGTCGCCCGGGCCGACAGCACCGACAGAGGCCGGATCGGGAAGGTCTGCTGTAAAGGTCACCGTTTTGCTTAAACGGTTCACCGAGGCGGTACCGAGACCAAAAAGGGTTCCTGTATCGGTTCCGATGGAGCGATAACTCGGTGCGGTATGCACGGTAAAGGCAACGTCATTGCTGCTGGTTGCGATGGTCCAGCCGCTGGATGCCGGATAATCATCAGTGGTCATTACGCGCCAGAAATAGTGGCCGTCGGGCAGGGTCTGGCCCTCACTGCCGTAGGTGTTGTACGTGCCCGATCCGGCTGCCTGGCCCACCGTGAAGCTGGTGGCGCCTTCGGCCATATAATCGGAGGTATAATCCACCACCAGGCTGCTGAAGGTATTATCGGTATCATCGATCTGGATCCGATATTTCACCTGTTCCGAGGCGTCGGGATCCGATTGGGTGAAACCCAGCGTGGGCGTGTTATCCCCGGTTATAACGCCGTTATTATGGTCGTTGATGGTGGGATCGTCCGGGGTGGAGTTGACCAGCGGCTTGATTTCAACAGCAATAACGCCCCATTTTGAATCACCGCTATATACGACCCCGGTATTATAACTCCCGGTACTAGCGCGGAGTTGATCGGCCACAACTAAATAGGCCTCATCGGAACCGCTGCCCACGCCATGTTGATCGCGTGGTGTATGACCGAGCCAGTTGGATACACTTACTCCGTCATTTGTCATTCTGTTTCCAACGGCAGCAAAAGCCCAGGCATTCGCTTCTCCGGTCGTCAAACTTACGTATGCATTGGGATTCTGACCACCGCTTCCACAATCTGTACCGCCGCCGCCATTTGCATTCTCACTGACTGCAGTTCCTACCGGGCTGATGGGATCCACGCCTGAATATCGGTTAACGCCAAGCGCGATATTCGCCGGACTGGAATTGGAAAAATTAACCGTCACCGTTCCATTTGAACCGCCATCACCTTTAGCCCAGTACAGAGCCACTCCTATTTTATTCTGGGCCCCGCATTGAGATTTCAACAGCGTCCAGGTTAATCCCATGCCGCTCGCGCCGGTAACAGATGTAACATCAGGATCGTTCCAGACCACAGCGGCCAGATATAAATGGTCGGTAACGTTGGTCAAAGCGGCACTCGTAGTGACACTCGAGCCGGATCCGCTGCCTTCTTTGTTTTCTACATGTGCAATAGCAGCTATGACCCTGGCCGGTGATAACAGGCAGAACACCGCAATGATGATCACCGCCGGCCAGGCAATTCTATACTTGCTATTGTCTTGATAGTTCATTTTTTATTAATCCGCGCTGAGCGCGTCGTAAATCAGCCCATCATCATCGACCGAAAAGGTTTTGATTTGTTTTAACGAGCTGAAATAATACATTTTTTCTCCATAACTAGATGTAAGGACGCAGGGGGCCATCACCAATTATGCAGGCATCATGCCAGAGAGCCTTATTTTTAATGTTCAATGATTTCAATAAGTTAAAATTACTACAGATGATTTGTTCTGGCAGAGGGGTAAAATAGTTTAATTGGGCCTAAAGTTTTTTAATAGTTCAGGCAAAATCTGCCTTATTTTCCCGGTAAATTCGGTTTGTTAAATTCAGGACTGAGTGCTGAGGACTGAGGACTGAGCGGAGCGCCAGAACGAATCCAAATAGGGCTGCTCGAGCTCAATGGGGCAATATGTAAAAGGCGTAAGGCTCACGGCCCATGGCCTTTCGATTGCTGAATTTTGGAAGTATAAGAATTAGTGATATGTATTGTTGACCGGTTGGAAAGTCATCGGGACAAAGTTGCAGGACTGAAAACCCCGGGGTCGGGTGTGAGAGGCACAAAAGGGCGGCGGATATTATTTAGATTTTTTTGGGAAGTAGTTGACGCCTGCTATACCCTTAAAATCTTGATCCTGCGTCCAAAGGATTGCTTCATGGGCACGAGCGGTGGCCAGAATGATACTGTCCGCCATGGGTATTTTGTGTCCAAGACTTATTTTTGCTGCTTGAAGCGCAAGCTCGTCGGTTAGATTAATCGTTGTTCCCTGCTTCATGAGGGCAATTGTTTGCAACGCGCTATCTTCTCCGCGTTGTCGCAAGACAGCTTTGAAGACCTCATAAATGCAAATGGTGGGCACAATCAACTTGGAGGTGTTTTCCAGCGATGCAGAAAAATATTCCGCATTGGGACCGTCCGCAAGATACTCAAGCCAGGCTGAAGAATCTACAACGTTCATATTCGGTCCGGCTCCCGGTCAATTTCGGTGTTGATTCCTTCGAGAAATCCGCGCATATCTGAAATTTTTTTCATAGGAATGAGTTCGATTCGATTGCCATAAACCAGGACCTGAACTTTTAGACCCGGTTTTAATTTAAGGGAATTCCTTATATTGCGCGGTATCACGATCTGAAACTTTGGCGAAATCGTTACGGCTTCCATCTACAAAATCTCCATCGATTATCAATTTGTTTTACAATAATACGATCGATGGCGAATGTCAACCGCATTGAAGCAATAAATAAAAGGATGGGATCGGATATTCACTGAATTTTGAAGTGGGAATGTGTAAAATTCATTTGCAGGTTTATACCGGCAGTTTTTTTCTCATGCGGTGCTAAAAATTTCGGCGGAGATCTGGTATATAGATTCGTTCACCTCGACCATGATGTGCATTAAATCCTTTTCATCCATGGCCAGGAAATCCAGCATCTGGTCGTCGATCGGATGCGGTCGGCCGCCGCCCCCGCACCCATTTCCGTTTAGCCTGGTTAAATTATCCGCTGTGTGGAGGATATATGCAAGCTCATTGTCCTGGATCGGGGTTAAGGCATGATGGCGTCGGACGGCCCGGGTGACTTCGATGGGGAATTTCCATTTCTTGCACAATTCGGATGCGATTTCGGAATGATCAAATCCTAAAATCTGTTTTTCGACCTTAAAATGGGTATTTTGACCCTCTCCCAGGAATTTTTTAAATGAATCATTGCGGCTAAAAACCTGTTCATCCAGAATGATCTTGCCCACATCATGAAAAATCCCGGATAGAAACGCTTGGTTTGCTAATGCCGGGCTGACTGCTTCGGCAATTTTCTTGGAGCTAAGGGCAACTGCCAGAGAATGCTGCCATAATCCTTTGGGGTTCATGTTATAGGCCTCCAGCGCTTTGCTGAAAAGATTGGATGTGCCGGCCGCCATGATAATTTCTCCGATGACACTGAGCCCGAGCATAACGCAGGCCTGCCGGACCGAGCATACATCGTTTTTAAGGCTATAATAGGCCGAATTCGCTACATTAAGAATATTAAGCGTGATTTCCTGGTCGGTCTCAATGATTTTCGCTAGCTCATCAAAACTTGAATTTGGATCGACCATCAGGCTTTGCGCTTTGAGTACAACCTGGGGCAGCGGTAACAAACTGTCCAGGCTTCTGAAAAGTTTCCTTTTTAAACCCGCACCGAATATCGGTTGTTTGAAAGAAGAATTAGATTCCATTTAGTTTCACCTTCTCGTGCAAAATTCAGGCACTTTAAAAAGCCGGTCTTTCTTATTATGGCGTCTGATTATAAAGTAAGGCTCGTGCCAAAATTTATCATGTTTAAATAGGTATAAATTTCAGCAATTTATATATTTAGTGTGGATTTCGATCAAGCGGGCTTAATTGTCATTTGTGGAATTTTGCTCAAAAAATTGTGGGAAAACACCCAGGTGATAAGGCTTTAGGATCAGGTCTCTTTGTAAAGATATGTTAGTTGGTGCTTAAGGCAGGGATGCCAAATAGTAAATGGCGCAAGGCGCACGGCTCAGGGTACACGGCAACCTGGTTTCGGGTTTCAGGCAAATAGCTCTTAGGTTTGAAGCCGAAAGGCCAGAAAGCCTGGAAGCTATGATCCTTGGGCATTTTTTAGGACGCAGATTTTCTCAGATTTTCTCAGATTGCATTTAACCTTTTTACATAATCTTTTAGATCTGCGTTCATCTGCGTGTATCTGTGTCCAATTAATATCTTTATCTCACCAGATTCCTGCCAGCACGCGCCGTGCGCCAATGGGTTATGAGCACAGCAAGCGATAAAATCGCCAGCATCCACAGGCCTGGCCGGCTGTTGGATTGGGCGGTGGCGCCGATAAAGCAGCCGGCGGCACCGGCGGCGGATTCGATTACGGCAGCCGGGCTGCTGCCCAGAGTTTGCGCACTTTCATCCCCATCGTCATCTTCTGAGGTCACCCCGTAATAAAAAGGACCTGCGCCGCCGCCCCCGCCACTGTTGGCGCCGACGCCGCCGGGATCCGTATCGACAAACTCGGTTTGCGTGATCAGCGCGGTATTGATCTTTGTGTAATTACCGCCCGGGGTTGAACTTCGATAGACATTATAACCGGCCACCGCATTGCCACTGCTGTCTTCGACCGCCTGCCAGCTGATCACAATACCTTCCTGTGTGCGTTCAACCTCAATTGCGGTGGGTTTATGCGGAATCGGTATCTGCAGGGCCAGGGCCGGATCGCCGAAGAGTAAAAAGGTTTCGCTGACTTCCTCATAGGCCGCGCCGCCGTTGGCCAGAAGCGTTTGTTTGGCATCGGCTATGGCCGGTCCCAGCCGGCGGATGTCCTTTTGGAAAATAGCTTCAAACAAGGCCGAATCCAAAATCAGCTGACCGCTCGTTGAAGTCATGGCAGTGGGCATCAACGCTGCGATTGCGCCTTTGCTGTCGGCTTTTATGAGTGCTTCGGCTAAAGAAGGCTCCGGGCCATCCTGCGGATGCAGATATCCAAAATAGCCTGTCAAACAGCTCATGTTCACAACGAAGGGGTATTTACCGGCGTTGGTTAAATCAGCCACATCTGAATTTTGGAAAATTCGCTCACCGGCCCATCTTTGAAAAGAACCATGTCCACTGTAATTGACAATCAGGGCCCCGGTGTTGATCCGGGCTTTGAGATCATCTCTTAAACCGGAAGCAGCCAGATAGTCGTTGAGATAACCCTTAAAGGGCGCATTCATCGAAGCCGGCAAAAGATCGGCCGCATCCTCGTTCATGGTCTCAAAGTCAGCTTCGTATGCTTCGCTTTGATCATCGGCGATGAGCAGGGTGTTTTTCTGCCAGGTTTTGTCGTTGGGTGAGGTCTCGTAGGCTATAATTTTATTGATCATATCCGCCGCTTCGGCATCGCTTTCGGCCGGAAGCCTGCCAATATAAAGATCCGGAACCGCATCCTCTCCGCTGATTTTTACAAACCATTCATCGGTTAAGGTTTCTCCCATTAATTGGGTAACGGTTAAATACGCCGGCACATAGCTTGTGATACCCAGCTGCAGGTTGTCTCTAAAGTCATAGCTGCTGTCACCGACCAGCAGTATATACTGAGGTGCCGGCAGCTCCCAGTTGTTGTAAGCATACGATACAAAATCACGAATGGCAGCGGCGGATGTCATCCCATAGCTGAACTCATCGAAGATGTCCTGCACATCCACCACTTTGACTCGCAGTCCCTGACCTTCACGCAGGGCCACCAGGTCATCGAGCCACCCGTAGGCATCGCCGGCTCCATCCCAGCCCAGATCCCGGTGGGTGATGAGTATATAGTCTGCTCCGTTGGCTGTAAGGGCCAGGTCTGCAGCTGTATCCTCAATCAGCCCCACCGGAATCTTGCCGGCATCCGATGTGAGCACGAGATAGGTCTCGGTGACTCCCGGGTTAACCGGCGGCTCAAATTCTAAGCTATACGGATCTGTGCCGCTGATCCCGAAGTTGACCACCCGCGCCGTATCGGTTGCTTGCGTAATATCAAATACCACCAGATTGCTGGCATTAAAATCGCTGATGTGATAGCGGTAGCCGCTGTCATGGGAGAATTTAAGAGTGTTGTTGACTGCCTCAAACCTGCGTGGGTAGGTTATTTCAAACCAATCCACGATCACCGCATCCATATCGCGGTTGCAAATGAGGGTGATGATGTTGTCGCCTTCTAAAAAGTTAATTGCGCTCAGGGTAACCTCATGAAATGAGATTCCGCTCCAGTTCGCTATATCCGCTGTAACGCCGTTTACCTGAATTTCTAGATCATGATAGGTGTCATAGTAGCCCCACATGGAAAGGGTCAGGCTGCCCGTCCCGGCCACAGCGGGCAGGTTAATGGTGAAGTCGACCGCCACCGGATCCGGTGTGCCGGTCAGGGCCGAGCCCAGCACCAGGTCGTCAAAAAACCAGCGATCCAAAGCTTCATCGCCCGGCGCGCTCCCGTGATAATATTCATCGTCTTCATGGTGTACGGTGTAGGTGTGGGTTGCGGCCAACGTGCCGGTGGCCGGGGTGCCGTCGATATCAGCCATGCGCCTGGGGGTGCCGATGCCGCCGGCAGTCACCAGCCAGTAGACGTTGTGGGGGCTGTATTTGGCGTATTGATCTGCCACCGGCCGGCCGTAAAATTCGATGAAGTCTGTTGGATCGAGGATATCATCGCTGTTTTGATCATATATGCTGATGGCAATCTCCGCCCCCAGGTTGTAGATACGGAGCTGGCTTAAGTCGATGGCCGCGGTATCAACACCGTTGGTGTCCAGATAGTTTTTGGTGAGGCGGTAGATGCCTTCTTCTTCAACCAGGATTTTGTACGCGGTTCCCTGGGCACCAATATCCGGGGCCCACAGGGCATTGACTAAAATACCTAAAGAAGACAGGATCGGCGAGATCGGATTGACCATGACCGGCGCAGCGCCGAAGGCGATGGCCATCTGGCCGACCGAAGGCACGCTGTCAGAAGTGCCGTTGGTGATCGGCAGCTGCCAGGGGGCTGCGCTGCGCGTGTCGGCTTTGGCCAGGCTGCTTTCTTCATAATCGATGCGAACCCGGATTTTGCGGTGGTGCCTGAGCTGCCCGCTGGCCGGGTTAAAAGAAAGCGGGTAAAACAGCAGCTGCTGTTTGTGCTGGTTGCGGAAGACAAACCCGTCGCCCAGCTGAGCGACCGCCGCCGGATAAAACTCATCGATTTCATAAGCCGACTGATCCCAGACAAAGCTTTCGCCCACGGCGGTGATCGTGCCCTGATCGTCAACAATGTTTTCGGGTACCGGAAAGACCTGATAGCCGTCGTAAGTGTCGATCTCGGTTTTCAGCACCGACAGCGTGGCGGATTGGCCTTCGGGCAGATCCAAAAAGATGCCTTTAACCGGCAACTCGGGTTGGCCCACCACCTGGGTGCGGCCGTGGATGTAATCGGCAATGCGCAGGCGCTCAAATTCCCGGCCGGCGGCGGTTACGATTTCGGTATCAAAGGTGTCGGTGGAAAGCTCCAGGGTTATCCCGCTTGCATCTGAAGATAAGATCTGCACTCCGCGGGTCAGACCCCGCGAGCCGTTTGAGTCTTCGCGTTCAATGCGGTAGCCTTCCCGGCCGTCTAAAATACCGTCCCCGTCGCTATCGGGGTTAAAGGGATCAAAACCCAGTTCGTATTCTTCCAGATTGGTCAGCCCGTCGCTGTCTGCATCCATATCGGCATCGTTGACCCAGGGATTAAGACCCTGGGCGATCTCCCAGTCATCGGGCATGCCGTCGGCATCCCAGTCCACGCACACCGGACCGTGCAAGGTGCGTATGCCGGAAGCATCGATATCTTCCAGCTTATAATAATATAGGTTGCCCGGCGTGACGGCGGTGTCGATATAGCTGTAGGATTTGCCTTTGACCGAATAGAGTAAGCCGGGAATCAGGCTGTGATTTATTTTGACAAAAGGACCCGCGGGGCGGGTGCTGCGATACAGGTTAAAGCCCAGATTGTTAATTTCCTGGCCGGTTTCCCAATCCACACGCACCGAATTGTTTTCTCCCTGGGCGTTAAAAGAAACCAGGCTGATCGCGGTGGGCGGATCGAATTCTTCGCTGCCCACCGTGTAAAATCCGGGGCTGCCGATATCGCCCGGATCATCCTGGTTGTTGAAGCTGGTTGTAATCCAGCCGGCTGTCCGGGCCGCGTCTGATACACGGACCTCGTCGATCTTGCCGTCAAAGTAGTGCGAACTGCCCGACCCGGAACTATGTCCGATGAAAAGATCAACATTATTGGTGGAAATATTGCCTGTATTACTGGAGCTATTTTCTTGGGCCCCGTCCCAGTAGATCCGCATGTTACTGCCATCATAGGTGGCCACGAGGTAGTGCCACGAGCCCGCCGTAAAGGTCACACCGGTCGTGTTACGGTTGCTACTTGTCGCTCCATGCGTCATCCGGAAGCGCCAATCGTTAGCACTAGGTCTAAATACCAAGCGGTAAGCGTCCGCATCGGCACTGCCTCTTTTGTCAACCACTTCATCATCGCCCCCACCCGTTTCGGTAAAATCAGGCGCCACCCAGGCTGAAATCGTAAGACCCTGACCGGCGATATCCAGCGTGGCCGAATCACCACTATTGATGTAATCATCGCTACCGTCAAAATCGATGGCATTGCCCATTTTTCCGGTTGCGCCCAGAGTCGGGCTGCCATTATCAGTTCCGTGGTTGCCGCTG
>Ga0255055_10000274_pt1 | contig 40883 bp, 40 predicted proteins | sample JV7_2_27_MG_FD_188633 | JGI IMG/M metagenome (GOLD analysis project Ga0255055, IMG submission 188633) | Seawater microbial communities from Jervis Inlet, British Columbia, Canada - JV7_2_27 | ecosystem: Environmental > Aquatic > Marine > Inlet | place: Canada: British Columbia | collected... | reverse complement strand
ACAACATGGTGTGTCCTCCGGAAACCACGAGTGCCGTGAACGGTGGCGAGAGGTCGGGATCCTCCAAGGTCGGTGCAAACAGGTGTCCCTCGAGATGGTGGACGCCGATCAGCCTCGTGTTCTGGGCGGCAGCAAGCGCCTTGGCGAAACAGACACCAACCAAAAGCGAGCCCACCAGTCCGGGACCGGCCGTGACCGCCACGGCGTCGATGGTTTGTGGCGGAATGCCGGCTTCAGTCAAAGCCTGCCGTACCACAGGTCCAATGGCCTGCACGTGAGCGCGGCTTGCCAACTCGGGAACCACACCGCCGAACACGGCGTGCACATCCTGAGAGAGAATGACCAGGCTTGCTAAGTCGATCAGCCGCCCATTACGGACCAGGACGGCAGCGGATGTTTCGTCACATGAGGTCTCAATGCCGAGAACGACGTCAATCACTGCCTTCACGCCGAACCACGACCGAGTCGCGATTTGCCCAGGCGGCAATACTCGGGGGTGCCGTTATCTGGAGGGCAATGATCGAATCCGCAGCGTCTGCACTCAGCACGACGTGTACTTGGACACTGTCCCGGGTCAAGTAATCCACACGGCTCGTGCGGCCACGGACTGTTACGAGCACGGCTGCTGGATCGGCGACCCACGTACCTGGCAAGTCCGTGCGAATACTGACCGGGACACCCATGAGAACTCGCTGGGAAATCGCGCCGATATCTGCCGAGACCCGAACAGATGTATCAGAAGGTCGTAGCGCGCCGAGGGCCGCCATGTCGATGGCGACCTCCTCCTCTACTGGCCCGCGTACACGCGGGATCACGAGTTGGACCGTAGGCACTTGATCGAGAGCCTCGACTTGCTCTCTGGGTCCGCGGATCGTAATACTCTCCGGCGACACGGTCACTGGTCCGAAAACCTGATATCCGGAGTCAGGCTCGATGGTCAACTGCTGGATCACGCGTACCATCTTTTCGGCCACGTCATCCAACTGAATGGTGACAGTCCGAGGCTCGATCCGTTGCGGACGCACCGCGGCCCCATCCGGCACGAGGAGGTCGACGAGGGCAAGGCTCAGGGTGTACTCGGATCCGCTGATGGTATCAGGGAGAGTCTTCTGGATCGTCGGTCGTTGGATGTACAGCTTGATCAATTCCCGCGCTGTGCCGGCGTAGAGAGCCTGTATCGATGGAGGGTCGTTTCTGAGGGCTCTGCCGGCTGGCGGCTCCACGTCGAGATCGACGGGAACCAACTGAGTCGTCTCCTCCTGGGCTGCGACGGCTGCCCACAGTATGGCTGCAAGCACCAGCGCACTGAGCTTCATGGGCCAGTTGGCAAAGACCTGGCCCTTGGCGCTACGAACCGATGTCTTCCAGCTCTTGGCCATCGTTCCCCAGCAAGCGACGTATGAGGGCGACCTGCGTCGGGTGATCCCACTGGACCGGCCCGATAATCCTCTTGACGATGATACCCTCCCGGTCGATTACGAAGCTCTCCGGCACACCTGTGGTGTTGTAGATCCGCTCGATCACGGCAGGTTGGTCATGGAGAACGTCGAAACTGAGGCCCCGCTCCTCGATCCACTGCTGAACCTCATCGGATTCTGCGCGGTCGACACTCACGGCCACGACTTTGAGTCCCTCCGGCCCCAGCTCGTCGTACAGGCGCTGCATTGAAGGCATCTCCGCCACGCAGGGACCGCACCACGTTGCCCAGACATTGAGCAGAACGACGTCACCGCGGTACTGCTCCATCCTGACAGTATCGCGGGTGACTACGTCAATTGCCGTGAAATCCGGCGCCTTGCTCTCGACGCTAACTGGCTTGAGTGCCGGAGTGAGGAGCATGCCCCCGACGAGTGCACCTCCGAGGAGGCCGAGGATGACAAGCACGAAGACCCACTGACCACGTTGTGTCATACTCAGACTGCCATTGAACAGCGTTTACGGAGTTCCTGAACTTCCCGACCGGGATCGTCGGCATGGAAGATCGCCGATCCTGCGACAAATGTATCTGCTCCGGCGGCATAGACCTCCGCGATAGTCTCCCGCGAGATCCCGCCGTCTACTTCGAGATACTTGCCCGCTCCACGCTCTCTGATGAGCTGGCGGGCACGCGTAATCTTGTCGAGAGACGCTGGGATGAGCTTCTGTGCCCCAAAACCAGGATTGACCGTCATGATCAAGAGTAGATCGAGATCATCAGCAACTTCCTCTGCCAAGGCGATCGGAGATCCCGGGTTGAGTGCCAGGCCGGCAAGCATCCCGCGTTCGCGAACGGCAGCGAGCTGCCGTTGCACGTGCCGCGTCGCCTCGGGATGAAAGGTGAATACCGATGCACCGGCCTCGGCGAACGGCTCAATGTAGGACTCGGGCTCCTCGACCATCAGGTGCACATCCACTGGTAGCGCGGTCACACGCCGGATTGCCGATACGAGGTCCGCGCCAAAGGTGAGGTTGGGAACGAAGCGTCCGTCCATGACGTCGACGTGGATCCAGTCGGCCCCAGCATGCTCAACGACCTGGATCTGCTCCGCGAGCTTCACGAGATCGGCACTCAACACGCTTGGTGCGATCCGGACACCTGCCTTCATGGGTTCCTCTCCCGTGCCAGCGTGACGTTCACCGCCGTCCCGGGTGCGCCTAGCGTTCCCGGAGCGGGATTCTGTGCGATGACCGTGCCTGGTGCTCCCTCACGGGTCGTTCGCCGAACAGTGGTCCCGAGGGAAAGCCCTGCATCCACAAGTACTGAATCCGCTTCCTCTCGCGTCAACCCTTCGAGGTCTGGGACAGTGATCGTCGGCGCCCCAACGCTAACCACGAGTGTGATCTCGGTACCGGGCAAGAGGGTGGCTCCGGCTGGTGGCCTGGTGTTGATGACGACCCCTCTCGGGGCCGGGGCTTGTGTCGCTTCTCGGCGGCCCACAATGAGTCCGGTAGCCAAAATCAACTGCTCGGCAATGGTCGCGTCGTACCCCGTGAGGTCGGGTACTGGGATGCGCTGCGGACCGCCGCTCACGGTGAGATCAATCGCGTGGCCACGCGGCACCCCCACCCCTGGAGGTGGGTCCTGCCAAAATACGTCTCCTCGAGCGGCCGTCGGGTGACTTTTCGATAGAATATCGCCAACAATCAGTCCTGTTTGACTCACGGCTTGCTGCGCGTCATCCTGCCTAAGCCCTATCAACTGTGGAACCGTGATGACAGCGGCGAATATGGGTGCCGGGAACAACACTAGGGCTGCAATCAGATATCCAACCCCGAACGCACCAACTGCGCCTCCGAGCCACAGAAACACCACCTTGTTGCCTGGAAACCCGCTAAGCCGCTTCAATCCTGGTAGTCGGCCAAGACGCTCGAATCGCGGCAGGCGCACGGTCCTCCTGAACCACTCCACGGTCTGACGCAGCCATCGCGTCCAGTCCGTCCGGTGCGGGACATGTCGTCGGAACTTCATGCAACCCGCCTCATGTGCGCAGCATAGCCTCCGTCCGTTCCGGAAACAGTCGGAAATATGAACACGTCATCTTGTACACGCCGGTACTCTGGATGACGATCCAAGAATCTGTCCACTTGCTGTTCGTTCTCTTCTCGTTCGAGAGAGCACGTCAGATAGACCAGCGACCCACCGTTCGGGACCACGGATGCAGCCCCATTGAGAATCGCGATTTGCCGCTCGACGAGCCTCCCGACGTAGCCCTCCGACAGTCGCCAACGAGCATCTGGATGCCGCGCCATCGTTCCCGTCCCGCTGCACGGGGCATCAACCATGACCACGTCGATGAGGCCCGGCTGCAGCGGTGGTACGCTGGCATCCGCGAGGAATAAGGATACATCGCTCGCCGCTCGTGTCACGGTGTCTCGGAGGACCCGCATGCGATCCGGCCGAACATCCGAGGCAAGTACGTGGCCGACTCGATGACTGAGGACGGCTGCCTTACCTCCGGGCGCGGCGCAGCAATCCCACACTATGGCGCCTTCGGGGATCGAAATCGAATCGAGAAGCCAGGCTTGTGCGGCGTCTTGCACGATGAACGCGCCCCGGTCATAACCGGGCAGGGCGCCGATCTGCGACGTCTCAACCGTCAGACCTCTTCCGAGTGGTGCTTCACGGAAGGCAACGCCGGCTGAAGCCACAAGCTGCCAGAGTTCATCGACGGTCGCTCGGGCAGCCTGCAGTGTCAATGGCGCACGTCTGTTGTTGTGTTCGAGGAGCGCCTCGGTGTTCTCGGGGCCGAACCGGTCGAGCCATCGTTCGACGAGCCAAGAGGGATGGGAATGCTTGGCTGCCAGTTCTGATGTGGGCTCGGCCATTTCACCGGCGTCCGCGGCCGCAGCCAAACGCCGCAGAACGGCGTTCACGAGTCCGGCTGCGCGCTGCCCCTCGACCATCTTGGCCACCTCCACGGTGGCTGACAGAGCCGCGTAGTGTGGGACGCGATCGAGATGGATGAGCTGATAGGCCCCGATGCGAAGCAGGTCACGGAGCTCCGGCTTCAGGCGCTGCGGATCAGCCGTCAGGAGTCCGTTGATCTGGTGATCGAGCGCTTCTCGCTGGCGCAGAACGCCTGCGGCAATCTCATGGGCAAGCCGCCGGTCAGTCTCCTGCAAGCCGTCGACCGCTAGCTCGAGCGCATTCTCGAAGCGGTCACCTTCACCCACCCGACAGAGGATGGTGAAGGCAGCATTGCGAGCAGCCGTGCCCGCTGCCACCCTCAATCCAGCATGCCGGTCGTTGGGCTCGAGGGCATGGCCACGTCTCGTATCGGCATTCTACCGGCAAGGTAGGCCAGGCGTCCGGCGTCGACGGCGTGCTGCATGGCCGAGGCCATCGTTACCGGGTGCGTGGCAGCGGCGAGAGCCGTATTCATCAAGATGCCATCCACGCCTTGCTCCATGGTGATGCAGGCATCAGAGGCCGTGCCGACGCCAGCGTCGACGATCACCGGGGTCGACAGGCGACGCTTGATCGTGCGTACGGTGTATGGATTGATCAGTCCCAACCCACTCCCGATGGGCGATGCAAGGGGCATCACGGCCGCACATCCTGCATCCTCGAGCCGGAGGGCTGTAATCAAATCCTCGTTTGTGTAGGCCATCACTTGGAATCCCTCGGCAACCAGCGTACGAGTCGCCTCGAGCAATCCCTCGACATCAGGAAGTAGAGTCTCCTGATCGCCAATCACCTCGAGCTTGATAAACTCGTTGAATCCGGCCTCGCGAGCGAGTCGGGCATACCGGATGGCTTCGTCGGCGCTGTAACAGCCAGCCGTGTTTGCCAGCAAGAAGAATTGCTTCGGATCTAAATGATGGAGGATTCCTGCCTCCTTCGTGCGGTCAAGGTCGACACGGCGCACTGCCACCGTCACGACCTCAGCCCCAGAGGCTTCAATGGCTCGGACCATCGTCTCATTGTCTGTGTACTTGCCGGTCCCGACCATCAGGCGCGACGCGAACGCACGGCCTCCGATCGTGAGTGGCTGGTCCGTCGGTAGGGCAGCGGTGGTGCTCATCGGTGCATCTTCCCTCTATTGGCGTTCGAGAAGGCGACGATCATCCGCCGCCGACGAAATGGACCAACTCCACCTGATCCCCATCATTGAGTGTTGTATCTCCGAGAACTGGACGCCGTACGATCTCGCGGTTGAGCTCCACGACGACCGAGCGCGGGTCCAATTCCAATGCCGCCAAGAGATCCAGCAGAGACGAGTTCCCTCCCAACTCCCGAAGCTCTCCGTTGACGGTGACAGTGATCGCTGTACTCATGCAGTCCTTTCACCACTCACTAGCTGCAACTGATTACTCACTAAAACATACCAACATCTGGGCGGCGGCAGCAGCGGGATCGGGGGCATGCCAGAGCGCCGAAACAGCGGCGACGCCATAAGCACCCTTCTCCACACACATCGGAACGCGTTCGGGAGTGATACCCCCGATCGCTATCACGCGCGCCCCACGGGCTTGTTCAATCGCGATCGTGCCGATGCCGGGTCGTCCTGGGTGGGATGCAGTCTCCCAAACGGGACCCAGGAATACGTAGTCCACTCCTTCCTCCCATGCCGCAAGCGCCTCGGCCGCGCTGTGTGTGGATCGACCGATCACGACGTTCGAGCCGAGAAGTTGACGGGCGGCGGCCGTGGGCAAGCCCCCCGACGGCAGGTGTACCCCCAGGCTGCCGGAATGCGCGGCCACATCGAGGCGGTCATTGACGAACAGAACGCTCCCAGCCTCGCGGAATCGCTGGGCGATCTCCACGAGCTTCAGAGCAGGCGTCGATCGGCCGCGAACATGGAGGGCGACCTCTCCAGCGCCCGCAATGGCCCGCGCGCGGGACTCGAGATCGGCGAGCGTGAGAATCTGGTCGTTGGTGACTGCGTGCAGGCGGGGCAACACGATGACTAGTCGAATCGATCTCCGTGGACGGCACCCCGGCCGCGAAGCCAGTCGGCTGCAGCCATCCGTGGTCGGCCCGCAGGCTGAACGTCGAGGAATTGGAGCGCGCCGTCCGCGGTCGCGACCACAAATGCGGGATCAGTCTCGATGACTTGGCCCGGGTCACCGTCGGAGGCGAACTCGTCTGCGGGGCGAGGGCCGAACAGTTTCAGCTCTGTTCCCTTGTGCCTGGTCCACGAGCCGGGCCTGGGGTCGAATGCCCTCGCCTTCCGGGCGATGCGGTCGCATGACTCGGTCCACTGGATTTGGGCAAGCTCGCGCGAGATCTTCGGCGCGAACGTCGCCATTGAGTCGTCCTGTGGAAGGATTTCGGCTACGCCGGCTGCGAACAGTGCAAGGCCCTCGACGAGTGCCAGAGCGCCGATCTCAGCCATACGGACGGTGAGTTCGCCGCCGGTTTCATCGGTTGCGATCGGTGTTGAGACTTGATGGATGACCGATCCGGCATCCATCCGCTCTGCCATCTGCATGATTGTGACGCCGGTTTCCGCGTACCCTTCGAGAATGGCGTACTCAATTGGTGCTGCGCCCCGCAGAGCGGGAAGAAGCGAGGCGTGCACATTCACCATTCCCTGAAGAGGCAGCTCCAGAACCTGCTTCTTGAGGATGTGTCCATACGCCACGACGACGCCGAGATCGTGCTCGATGTGCGAGAGTTCGGTGACAAACTCCTCGCTGCTCGGACTCTCCGGTTGCAGTACGGCCAGCTCCTCTTCGAGGGCCACGGCCTTGACCGGTGGTGGAACGAGCCTGGAGCGCGACCGACCGTGGGGACGGTCGGGCTGTGTCACGACAGCAACGACGTCGAAGCCCTCTCCGAGCAGAGCTCGTAGTGAGGGAACGGCGAAGTCAGGGGTACCCCAGAAGATGATGCGCACGTCAGAATCTCGGGGTCGCGGCGGCCCCAGGGGAGACTTTCTTCACAAGACCGATTGTTGCCCACTCGGACTTGCGCCACTTCTTCATCAGCATACGGCGCTTGAGCGGACTCAAGTGGTCCAGAAAGAGAATGCCGTCGAGGTGGTCGATCTCATGCTGGATGGCTCGCGCTCGAAGCTCTTCTGCCTCGATTCGTACGCGCTCATTGTCCAGCGAGGTGGTCTCCACGACAATGTGGCGTGCACGATTGACATCAGCAAAGATGTCCGGAATCGACAGACAACCTTCCTCTCCCCGGATCTGTCCTTCACGTCCCAAGATCTCTGGGTCGATCAGGATGACGGCGTCGTCCTCCTCCGTCTGCACAACTGCCACACGGCGCGCAAGGCCGATCTGATTGGCAGCCAAGCCGATGCCGCTGTCCGCGTGCATCGTGTCGAAGAGATCCCGCACGATTCCTCGCACTTCTTCATCCACCGTCCCAATTGGCGGTGCCTGCTCTCGCAAGACCGGTGATCCCAACAAGTGGATGTCCACGACGCTCATGACTTCGATTCACCCTCTGTGTCACTCAGGATATCTGCCACACGGTCGCGCTGGATCACAAGCCGTGACTCGCCGCTCTTCAGGGTGATCTGGTCGTCCTTGAGGTGCACCACTTCACCGATGATGCCTCCCACCGAGACGATACGATCTCCACGCTTGATCGTCGCGAGCTTTTCCCGGTGCTTCTTGTCCTGCTGGACCTTCGGGCGGATGATGAGGAAGTAGAAGATTGCGACAATGGCCAGCATCTGGACGAAGAAGATGGTCATCCCGCCGCCCCCACCCTGCTCGGATGGGAAGAACAGAAAGAGCAGTTCTGGTGTCACGTGACTCCTCGTTTGTTATAGCGTCCCAGCCACTGGTGCCGCCACCCCTCGAACGATCCAGTCAGGATCTGGCGACGAGCCTCTTGAGCGAGACGAGTTAGGAACCGAACATTATGTAGCGACAGCAGCCGCAGTCCTAGCAACTCCTCCGCCATGAACAGGTGACGGAGGTATCCTCGACTGTACGTGCGGCACGTTTCGCAGTCGCACTCCTCATCGATCGGCGAGGAATCCGTGCGATGGGCCGCGTTACGGATGTTCATCGATCCGTCCGGGGTGTACGCGGAACCGTTGCGGCCATTTCTCGTTGGCGCAACGCAGTCGAACAAATCCATGCCCCGGGCAATGGACTCTATGAGGTCCTCCGGAAATCCGACACCCATAAGATAACGCGGCACTCTCTGGGGTAGTCCGCTCTCCAGGACATCGAGCATCTCATACATTACCGGCTTGGGTTCCCCGACCGCGAGGCCTCCGACGGCAATGCCGGTCCACTCACCGATGCCAAGGACGTCGGTGAGTGAGGCGCGGCGCAGAGAAGCGTGTCCCGCACCCTGGACGATCGGCCAAAGAACTTGGCGTCCAGGGTGGTCAGCCGCGAGGGCAGCATGGTGCCTGGCGCAGCGTTCGAGCCAAACGGTTGTACGGCGGGCAGCGTCACTCGCTGTTTCGTATGCCACCCCGCCAGGAACAACGTGGTCGAAGGCCATGGCGATGTCGGCCCCCAGAGTCCACTGGATTTCGATGGCGGTCTCCGGAGTGAGCCGTCTTCGACTTCCGTCGATGTGTGAGTTGAAGTCGACTCCGTCTTCGTCGACCTGCCGCAGAGTCTCGAGCGAGAAGACCTGGAACCCACCGGAGTCGGTGATCACCGGCCTTGGCCAAGCCATGAATCGGTGGAGGCCACCCAATGCCTCTACGGTCTGCTCTCCGGGACGCAGATGAAGGTGGTAGGTGTTCGCCAGGAGCATCTTGGCGTCTACCGTCTCCAGATCGAAGGGCGACAACGCCCGCACGGTTCCTTGGGTCCCAACAGGCAGGAAGGCTGGGGTCTCTACCTCCCCGTGCGGCAGGGTCAGCGTGCCGGCTCGCGCTAGTCCATCCGTCCCCTCTACCGTGTACACGAACGAACTCATAAGACCGCCATGGCGTCGCCGTAGCTGAACAGCCTGTAACCGGAGGCTACGGCATCCTGGTAGGCAGCCATCGTTGGCTCGCGACCCGCGAACGCCGCCACGAGCATCAGCAGTGTCGACCGGGGAAGGTGGAAATTCGTGAGTAGTGCATCCACGATCTTGAACTCAAAGGGCGGAAAGATGAAGAGGTCGGTCCACCCCGAGCCCTCCGCAATCCGAGATTCGGCAGCCACTGTCTCCAATGTCCGTGCGACGGTCGTGCCTACCGCCCAGACACGCGATCCCCGTTCCTTGGCGGCGTTCACGGTTTGAGCTGTTGTCTCCGGTACGGAATACCACTCCACGTGCATCGTGTGTTGGGATGGATCCTCGACCTCGACAGGCCTGAATGTTCCCGGTCCGACGTGGAGTATGATCTCGACGAGTCCGACACCACGTTCGCGGATCGCGTGAAGCATCTCGGTCGTGAAGTGCAGGCCGGCGGTGGGTGCGGCCACGCTTCCGTCTGCTTCAGCATAGACCGTTTGGTAGCGATCGCGATCATTGGGGTCTGGAGGGCGCAGGATGTACGGTGGGAGAGGGATTGCACCATGGTGCTCCATCAATTCCGAGACATCGAGGGCACCAGAGAATCGGATTCGCCGCAGTCCTCCATCCACGATACCGACTATCTCGGCACACGCGTCGCTCCCGAAGTACACGGTGCGGCCTGCCTTCAGCTTGCCTCCCGGATGAACCATCGCCAGCCAGCAGCCATCCGGCTCGGGATGGACGAGTAGGATCTCTGCCTCGCGCCCACTTTGCCGCGTGCCCAGTAGCCGAGCGGGGATGACACGGCTCGTGTTGACAACGATGACGTCGCCGGACGTGAAGAGATTGGGGAAATCCTGGAAAGAACGGTGGCCGATCGTTCCGGAATCCCGATCGAGCACGAGGAGACGGCTCGAGCTTCGATCCGCCAGGGGATGCTGGGCTACGGACTCTGGTGGGTACTCGTAGTCGAAATCCGCAGTGCGAAACGCGTTATCCACCGAGTTTGTCGAACATGGAGGGCTGGCCACCCGTGGCACTGTCCGGAGGTGTGTAGCCGAAGTGGCGGTAGGCAGCAGGACTGGCGGCGCGCCCTCTGGGGGTTCGATGCAGGAAACCCTGCTGGATGAGGAACGGCTCGTACACCTCCTCGAGCGTCCCGGGATCCTCCCCAACGGCGACGGCGATGGTGTTGAGGCCCACGGGTCCGCCGTCATACTTCTCGATGATGATTTGGAGAATCCGCGCATCCATGTCGTCGAGGCCGTATTCGTCGACGTTGAGCCGGCCAAGGGCGGCCTGCGCGACATCCTGTGTGATCGCCCCGTCTGCGCGGACCTGAGCATAGTCACGAACCCGCCGCAGTAACCGGTTGGCCACTCGAGGCGTTCCGCGACTCCGCTTGGCAATCTCGACAGATCCTTCGATGTCGATCTCAACATCGAGGACCCCAGCGGACCGAATCACGATCTTGTTGAGGTCTTCGGTCGGGTAGTAGCCCAGGCGCTCGACGACGCCGAAGCGCGCCCGCATGGGAGGAGTCAGCATCCCAAACCGGGTGGAGGCGCCAACGAGAGTGAACGGCTCGACACCCATCGGAATCGTCTGTGCGTTCGGTCCTTCCGCGATCCGCACATCTACCCGATAGTCCTCCATAGCCGGGTACAGGAACTCCTCCAGGACCGGTCGCAGCCGATGGATCTCGTCGATGAAGAGCACGTCTCCGTGGCGCAGGGTCGTCAGCAGGCCAACCAGGTCACCGGCCCGCTCCAGCACCGGTCCACTCGAAGTCCTGATGTTCACACCCATCTCTCTGGCAATGAGTATGGCGAGGGTGGTCTTCCCGAGTCCTGGCGGGCCGAAGAAGAGCACGTGATCGAGAGGCTCACCACGCTTCTTGGCCGCGTCGACGGCGATTTGCAGGTTCTCCTTCACCCGCTCCTGACCGACGAATTCCTCCAGGCAGGATGGCCGGAGAGAATTCTCTGCAGAACTCTCCTCCGGCAGTGCCTCAGGTGTGGTGATTTCTGGTCGGTTCACGTTTTGGCGCTGGCCTGCCAGCGAACCGGGCGTTCGTCTTCTTTGACGACATGCCTGGTGTGGCAGGTGACGCAGCGGTCCTCGATCTCGGTCAAGCTGGCTTGAACAAGCTTGCGGTTGGTCACCCCGCACTTCGAGCAATTCCATTCGGCAGTTTTCATAGCGCGATTCGTCAGGTCCGTTTGGTTAACAGTTGCAGGGCACCCCGGATGAGGTCAACCGGCTCCCCTTCCTCGTGGTCCGACAGAACCGCTCGGACGGCGCGTTCGGCATCCGCTGCTGAGTAGCCGAGGTTGACGAGGGCCTGGACCGCCTGCCCGGTGGGGGCGCTCTCCACCTCGGCGGTTCCTGGGAGTGCGATATCCCGTAGTCGATCTTTGAGTTCGAGAATGATGCGTTCCGCTGTCTTCTTCCCGACACCGGGAACCGTGCACAGGGTTGCCACATCGCCATCCTTGACCGCCCGCACTGCACGAGTTCCACTGAGAGTGGAGACGACTGCCAAGGCCAAGCGGGGTCCGACGCCCGTTGCGCCGAGCAGCCGTTGGAACACGACCCGCTCGTGGTCCTCGTCAAAGCCGTACAGCGACCAGCCGTCCTCCCGGACAACGAGCACGGTCTTGAGTTCGACTTCGCTACCAAGCACTGGCAGGTGTTCGAGCACCCCGATTGGTACGGCAATCTCGTACGTCACACCTCCGGGGGTGGCGACGACCACCCGGTCACCCGTCTTAGACCGGAGTGTCCCGCGTATGCCGGCGATCATGCGGTCACCCGACCCGTGATGAGATAGGTCAGAGCGAGCGCCACACCATCTGCAGCATCGTCTGGGCTCGGGGCTGCTTTCAGATTCAACAAGCGCTGGACCATGTATCCCACTTGTGCCTTCGCGGCACGTCCGGTGCCAACGACACTCTTCTTGACGGTTGCAGGTGCGAACTCGGCCACGTCGACGCCCGCCTTTGCTGCGGCGAGGAGGATGACTCCACGTGCATGCCCTAGGACTACTGTCGTCCGCACGTTCTTGGCATAGAACACGCCCTCGAGAGCAAGCACATCGGGCCCGTGGTGTTCAATGAGCTCCGTCACGCCGTCGTACAGTGTGTCGAGTCGTTGCCAGAGTCTCTTGTTGGGGTCCGTGCGGATCACACCGCACTCGACCAAGTGTCCTATTTGGCCCTCGACGGACTCCACCACACCGTACCCCGTCACTGCGGTGCCGGGATCTATGCCCAGCACACGCACCGTCACCCGCCTACCGCCGCGAGCGTCTCTGCATCGATATCGAAGTTGCTGAAGACCTGGGACACATCCTCGTGTTCCTCGAGAGCATCCATCAATCGCAGCAGCCGTTCGGCGTCCTTTCCCTCGATCTGGACCTGAGTGCTCGGAATCATGGCGATCTCGGAGTCGGCCATCTCGACCCCCGCAGACTGGAGAGCCTCTCGCACGGAGTGCAAACCTGTGGGCGGCGTGGTGATGATGTGCTGATCTCCTTCCGTCACCATGTCATCGGCCCCGGCGTTCAACGCCGCCTCCATGGCGAGGTCCTCCGGGTACCGCGCAACGTCCAAGTAGATCCGTCCACGCTTCACGAAGATCCAGGCAACGGAGTTGGGTTCGCCTAGGCTGCCCCCATGCTTCGAGAAGATGTGACGAATCGAGGCGACGGTGCGGTTCATATTGTCAGTGGTCACTTGGACCATGATTGCGGCACCGCCAGGACCGTAGCCCTCGTACGTGGCTTCCTCGTAGGTCACGCCCTCGAGCTCGCCTGTTCCCTTCTTGATCGCTCTCTCGATATTGTCGGCCGGCATGTTCTCGGCCTTTGCGGTGTCGATCGCTGTTCGGAGGCGGGCGTTCCCACCAGGATCACCGCCGCCGTCGCGGGCAGCCACGGTGATCTCCTTGATCAACTTCGTGAACTTCGCACCGCGCTTGGCGTCCGTTACCGCCTTCTTGCGCTTAATCTGTTTCCACTTGCTGTGGCCGGCCATCGTTGAGCCTCCAGCGTGTCGCATTCATTGGGAACATGCAAATATACGCGTTGGTGAGTGGGCGAGGCAGCGATGGCTTGCCTGGTGGACCCAACCACGGTACGCTTCCGGCGCTCAGGAGAGGAATAACGATGCGACATCTGTACACTGGAATCATGTTTCCACTGCTGGTGCTGGCCCTCGCAGGGTGTCAGCCGGACTCGAGTGAGGAAGAGCCGACGAGACCATCACAGGACGTGATGCGTGGTGCGCCGCTCTATCCAGCGTCCGCCTTCATAGAGCGACGGGGCAGCGCAGAGACCTTGGAATATGTCTTCCGATCGCCTCACGCAGCCGACTCCGTGGCTTCATGGTACCGAAGGAGGACCACGGCGTTGGGGTGGGATATTTCAGGTGATGCCGTGCTGCCTGACGGCGCCATCACGCTCCATTTCCAGCGAGACGGTGCGCCGTTGTGGGTCATCGTTCGTCATGCGGACGCCGGTTCGGAGTTCAGTCTGATCGGCGCCGCGCCGGACACGAGTACCGGCATCGAGCCCTGAGCCAGCCGGGCCGGCAGGATGCAAAGCCTGACCGGTAAGGTCCTTGCGGCCTATGCCATAGTCTGCGTCATCTGGGGATCGACCTACCTGGCCATTCGGATCGGTGTCCGACATATGCCGCCGGCGTTGTTCGGCGGCATTCGCTTTCTTGCCGCAGGAGCGATTCTGCTGGGGCTCGCAGCCCTCCTGAGGCTCCGATTACCGACACGAGGGCGCGACTGGTTGACGGCGGCTGTGGTCGGGATTCTCCTGTTGGGGGTGGGGAACGGTCTCGTTATCTGGGCCGAGCAGTACGTGGAATCCGGCCTGGCCGCGATCCTGGTCGTGACCGGTGCCCTGTGGATGGCGAGCTTCGATTCGCTGATCCCAGGCAGTGATGCCAGGCCCACTTGGAAGCAGTTCCTCGGTCTGCTCGTCGGATTCGCCGGTACGATAGTGCTGGTCAGCGGCAATCTCGAGGGGCTCGGCGACGCTGGGTTACTGGGTCCAGTGGGGGTGATCATTGCGTCAGCCTCCTGGGCGCTAGGCTCGATCTACTCCAAGCGACATCCAGTCGAGACTGGGCCGCACGTTCACGCCGCGTTGCAGATGCTGTTCGGTGGCAGTGCCCTGACCCTCGTCGGATTGCTGCGTGGGGAGACTGCTGCTCTGGAGTTCTCGCCAGAGGGACTTGGTGCTGTCGCGTACCTGATCGTCTTCGGGTCGATCGTGGCCTACACCAGCTACGTGTATCTCCTGCGGCATGCCGCGCCAGCGTTTGTCGGGACGCATGTGTACGTCAATACAATAGTTGCCGTCCTACTCGGCTGGGCACTGCTCGGAGAACATGTGACGCTGTGGACGTTCGTCGCCATGGCGGTGATCCTGGGCTCCGTGATCTGGGTGAGACGCGAGGCGGCGATGTCGCACCGCCGGACTGCCTTCTCTGGCGAAGAGGGCCACGTGGAGACGGCGTGAGAAGGTGATGCGAGGTCTCCGTCCCTCCTGCTCCTTCCGTTGCTACCCGTCCGGATCCAGCATGTCTTCGAATCGCAACCAGTGCTGGTAGAAGTAGAGGTCGATGAACCCGGTTGGGCCATTTCGGTTCTTAGCGACAATCAATTCAGTAGCCCCCTCCACGCCTGAGCCCGGGTTGTACATCTCCTCGCGGTAGAGGGCCAGAACCAAGTCCGCGTGTTGCTTTACCGTTCCCAACACTCCGAAATCATCCAAAGTGGGGCGAGGGTCGGCACGGTCGCCAATGAGTCGCGGGAGCTGTGCGATGACGAGACAGGGAATCCGGCGGTCCAGCGCAAGGGCCTTGAGGGAGCGTACCGAGGAGGCGCTGTCTTCGTCCTGCGTATGGCGTGAGATGGGGGGAGGGACGAGTTGGAGGTAATCCACCACGACGAGTGCCGGGTCTTCGTCCCAGGCGGGTGCCAGCACCTCATCGAAGTCCCGCCCCACGATCGGGTGGACGTGCAGTTCGAGGTTGCGGTACTTGAGAGCCGCCGCTCCTACTGCCGCCCGCTGTGCTTCTGACAGCCTCGCGCTTCGCATGTCGTCCACCTGAATGCGTGCTTCGAGTGCCAAGGCCCGCTCCATGAGGCGGTCCTCATCCATCTCCCCGGAGAAGAACGACACTCGGTGACCCGCAGAGACAGCCCGTAGAGCAATCGCGAGAGCCAGTGAAGACTTGCCGGATCCAACGTCACCACCCAGCACCACGAGGTCACGTTGCCGGAACCCTCCTCCGATGAGCCTGTCGAGCGAAGGGAAACCAGTCGGTACGGTGTCTGGCGGCAACTCCCCTTGGGGCTGCGAATCCACTTGCCGTACCAAGTTCGTGAGGGAATCCCTGGGAATCTTGCGCGGGGCGCTCATTGCTGACTCTCGTCTGCCGTGGTGGCCCGAAGGGCACGCCGAGAGTTGCGTGCTGCAAGGAGGAGGGCATCGCCTGCCGCCGAGCCGATTGCCTCACGCGCGGGAGCAGAGAGCTGCTGCAACGTGACCGGGACCCGGTTGGCGTGTTCTGACCGGAGTTCCCGTGCGGACGCTGGGAGGGCACGGCGGAGTGGAGCGGGGAGGGTCAGACTGCTCAAGCGGCGCTCCAATCCCGACAGTCGGGCCGCACAGGCCTTCGCGCTCAGTGCGTCTGGCGGCAGAGCCCCGTCACACTGGCGAACGATCAGCCACAGCGCAAACAATCCGTTGCGCTTCGGCCCCCTAGCGGTGGCATCCATCTCCACGAGGAGGCGCTCCTCGACTGCGGACAGTTGTTTGGGCACGGCGGTCGGTGACCTCCAATCGCCGCGCGCACATGGCGACGGCGGAGACGAGTGGGAATGTAGGGTCACCACCTGCGGCCTGCCAGGGAGTGCGAGGGCCACCCGGATCGAGGTATCTTGAAAACGGTGACGCCCAGCGTGGGCGGCCACGGTGAACGGCAGACAGAGAGCGAGCGATAGTCCATCATGCCTCGTCCGAAGACCATTCTCTGGGTAGACGACGAATTCGAGTCTCTCGCCGCCCATGTCCTGTTTCTCGAGGAGCACGACTACACCGTGGAACAGGCCGCGCATGGCGACGATGCCATCGCGCTTCTGCAGCGTCGGCCCTACGGGGTGATTCTGCTGGATGAGCAGCTTCCGGGGCGCCGGGGACTCGAGCTAGTGGGAGAGATTCGATCGATCGATCCGGCGGTTCCAGTCGTGATGGTAACCAAGAGCGAAGAAGCAGGCACCATGCACGAAGCCATCGGGATCGAACTGGATGACTACCTCGTCAAGCCAGTCAATCCGAGGCAGGTGCTAACCGTTGTCACCCGCCTGCTGGAGGGTGACCAAATCCGGCAGCAGCGGCTGGCCCGAGACTTCGTGACGCGGTTTCGAGAGCTCGAGCAGCGCCGCGGTTCTCGGCTGGGCTGGCGCGAGTGGATGGATCTGGCTGTCGAGGTCTTTCAGTGGGAGGCCAGACTGGGCCAGACTGATGAAGCGGGTCTTCAGGACGCCCTCCGGGCGTTCCAGGAGAGCCTTCACGACGATTTCGCACAGTTCATCATCTCGCACTACCCTGGCTGGCTCGCCGACTCTCAAGGCGATCGGCCGCCACTTTCCGTCGACGTCTGCGGTGAGTTCCTCGTCCCGTTGCTGGAGAAGCACGGACGCGCACTCTTCGTGGTTGTCGATTGTCTGAGGCTCGATCAATGGGAGCTTCTCAAGCCTCACATTGGAGAGCTGTTTGACATCGAGGAGTCCTATCACTTCAGCATTCTCCCGTCGGCAACACCGTTCGCACGCAACGCCATCTTTTCCGGCTTGTTCCCCATGGAGATCAAGGCGAAACATCCCGAATGGTGGGGTGATCGAGATGACGAAAGCCTGAATGCTCACGAGCAAGAACTCCTGAGTGAGCAGTTGAAGGAGATCGTGGGAGAGACAGTGCCGGTGCGGTATGAGAAGATCTCCACAGCGGCAGAAGGTGAAGCGGTCCAGCGACGTGTCCCGGGGTACCTGTCTCAAGACGGCGTGACTGCGTTGGTGTTCAACTTCGTGGACCAGCTGACCCACGGAAGAGCTGAGAACGCCATCCTCTTCGAGGTGGCGCGAGACTCGGGTGCTCTCCGGAGCGTCACGCGGACGTGGTTCGAGGACTCGGCCCTGTTCCGCTCTCTCAAGGAGGCTGAACGCCGTGGTGTACCGGTTCTCCTGACGACGGATCACGGGTCGATCCATTGTCACACCCCAGCAACGGTCTTTGCCAAACGGGACGCCACGGCGAACTTGCGCTACAAGTTCGGCGAGGACCTACGTGCCGAGAAATCGAACGTGGCGATCAGAGTCGAGGATCTGCGTGCCTGGGGACTCCCCAAAATGAAACTGGGTGTACGCCTACTTCTGGCTAAAGGTGATCACTTCTTCGTCTATCCCACCAAGCTCCGGGAGTACCAGGCCAGGTATAGGGGTGCCTTCCTGCACGGCGGTGTGACACCGGAGGAGATGATTCTCCCCGTCGCTCTCCTTACGCCACGCGGAGCGAGTTGATGGGCCGATACCGGCGGTTGCTGGGATACGTCCGTCCGTACCGCACCGCCTTCGTCGTGAGCTTCGTCGCCGCAGTGGTGGCCTCGATCCTCGATGGATTCACGCTCGTGCTGCTCATCCCGTTTCTCCGACTCATGTTTGGGGAGGCGTCTGGCTTCGCCGAAGCTCCGACTGCTGTGGAGCGTGTGCTTGACTTCACGGTCGGAGGGCTCTTCGTATCCGGTGATCCGATGGTGGTTCTGCGCGCCGTTGTGTTCGTGATCCTCGGCGCCGTTGCACTCAAGAACACGGCAATGTATGCCACCGGGTTTCTGAGCCACTATATCCAGGAAGGTGTCGCACGTGACCTGCGGATGGCCGTCTATGGACACATCCAGAAGCTTGGTCTGGGGTACTTCCAGCGGACGAAGGGTGGGCAAATCGTAAGCCGTGTCGTCTCGGATGCGGATCAGACAAAGGCAGTTGTGAGTGCGGCGCTCGTCTCTGTTCTGCAGAACATGATTCTCATTGCCGTTTACGCTGCTGTCCTGTTCTCACTCTCTTGGAGGCTGACCCTCGTCACGCTAGCGCTTGCCCCGGTAACCGTTCTCGTGATGCGCCCGATCCTGCGCCGCATTCGATCACGCATCAGACAGGCGTGGGACGATCGCGGCGAGTTGACGGCAATCGTCGGTGAGACCATTGAGGGCGCCCGGGTCGTGAAGGCCCATGGTGCCGAGGAGTACGAACGACGACGGTTCGGTGAGGTCGCTCAGCGGTACTTCAGCGGAGTCGTGCGCGCGCAGCGATACATCGTCTTGGCGAGCCCGGTGAGCGAGACGCTGGGCGCCGGAGTCATCGTACTCCTGCTCCTGCTCGGCGCGCGAGCCACCATGGTTGATGGCGCTTCGCTCCGTCCAGAGCTGTTCATCACCTTCGTGGTGGTGTCCCTACGCCTCCTTCGCCCGGTCAAGGCCCTCTCGCAGTTCCCTGCGCAGGCGGAAGGCTCATTGCAAGCCGCGGCGCGTCTGTTCGAGGTGCTCGATCAGGCACCTGATGATGTGGATCCCCCCGAAGCGGTGGCGTTTCCAGGCCTCCGTGACCGCATTGAGCTCGAGGGCGTTTGGGTTGCGTACGAGGGTGAGCAATGGGTTCTGCAGGACGTTGATTTGACGATTGGGCGGGGCCAAGTGATTGCGCTCGTAGGCCCGTCGGGGGCTGGGAAGTCGACGCTGGCGGATCTTCTCCCGCGGTTCGTCGAACCGAAACGGGGGCGAGTGCTCATTGATGGAATTCCGGTCACGACATACGGGCGGCAAATGCTGCGGCGGTCCCTGGGTATCGTCAGCCAGCACACGGTCATCTTCAACGATACGGTGAGAAACAACATCGCCTACGGCGACCAGGCTGGCGCCAGTGACGAAGCGGTTGAGGCGGCAACTCGAGCTGCGAATGCTCACGCATTCGTCCGGCGGCTCCCACAAGGATACGATACGCTGCTGGGCGAGCGTGGCATGCGTTTGTCGGGCGGCGAACGGCAGCGCGTCGCGATTGCGCGTGCACTGCTGCGTGACCCCCCGATCCTGATTCTGGACGAGGCGACGTCGAACCTCGACCCCGAGTCCGAACGGCTCGTACAGTCTGCGATTGCCAGGCTGCTGCAGGATCGGACGGTTCTCGTCATTGCACACCGGCTGTCCACGGTGGCGCGTGCCGATGAGATCATCGTAATGGATCGAGGCCGGGTCGTCGAGCGCGGTCGCCACGACGTGTTGATTGCCGCTGGGGGCGTCTACCAGAGGCTCCACCTGACGAGCGTTGAACCCTAGCGGATCGTCACCCGAGTTGATGCGGGCCGTTCACGGCCTCCGCCGTACCGAGTTTCCCTGGACGGCCGAGACGACCTATCTCAACAACGCCAGTATCGGCCCGCTTCCTGAGCGGACTCGACGCGTACTGGACGACTTCTCGGCGATGCGGGCCGAGCCGCACCTCCTTCCGGATACATCGCTGATGGGCGGGCTTGCGGAGGCTCGGGTTACCGTGAGTCGACTGCTCAATGCGGATGTCGATGAAGTCGCGCTCGCCACGAATACGAGCTACGGATTGAACGTCGCGGCGCTCTCGCTGCCACTCGAAGCCGGGGAGACTGTCTTGGTTTCGGACAAGGAGTTCCCGGCGAACGTGTATCCCTGGCTCATGCTTCAAGAGCAAGGGGTCGTCGTCGAGTTGGCGCCGACCACGCCGAAGGGATGGCCCAACGAGGACTTAATACTCGAGCGGTTGCGCGATCCGGGTGTGCGTGTGCTCGCCGTGTCGTTCGTTCAGTTCGCGAGCGGCTATCGGGCAGATCTGGCTCGGCTCAGTGAGGCTTGTCAGGCCAACGGAACCTATCTCGTGGTCGATGCCATCCAGGGGTTGGGACAGTGTCCGCTGGATGTCCGTGAGACACGAATCGACATGCTGGCCTGTGGTGCTCAGAAGTGGCTGCTATCACCATGGGGGTCAGGGTTCCTATACGTCAGGCGAGCTCTGATCGCAAACTTGCGTCCTTGCGTAGCAGGCTGGCTGGCGTTCGAAGGCACGGACGACTTTACGCGGCTCACTGACTACGATGCGACATTCCGGTCGGACGCAAGGCGCTTCGAGCTTGCCACGCTTCCTTTCCAGGATCTCGTGGGGATGACAGAGAGCATCGGTCTCCTTCTGGATGTCGGCATCGAACAGATCTGCACGTATCTCAAGGAGGTGAGGCGCCCTCTGCGAGACGCAGCGGAGGCTGGGATCCTCCAGCTTGCATCGCCGGTCGATCCGGTTCACGAGAGTTCGATCGTGTGTGTCCAGACGCCGCACGTTGAGGAGTCCTACAACGCGCTGAAGAAGGCTGGTGTCGTGTGTGTGATGCGTGAAGGCTCGATCCGCCTTTCACCGCATATTTACAACACGGTCGAGGAAATCGAGCGGGTCGTCGACATCTTGGAGGGGTGACGATGGCGGACTGCGTGTTTTGCTCAATCCTGAAGGGGCAGCTCCCCGCGAGCTTCGTTCACGAAGATGACACCTCGGTTGCGTTCCTCGATGTTCATCCCATCCACGTCGGTCACACCCTGGTCATTCCACGGGAGCACTACGCCGATGCTGCGTCGTGTCCCCCAGAGCTGGCAGGTCACTTGTTTGAAGTCAGCACTCGACTAGGCCCGGCAGTCGTCCGTGCCACCGACGCTCACGGCTTCAATGTGTGGACGGCAAATGGGCGGGAAGCGGGTCAGGATGTCTTTCACCTTCACCTACATATCTTGCCCCGGTATCGCGAAGATACGTTCGGCCTACGGTTCCCCAAGGGCTATCCCAAGGAGGCACGACGCACCGATCTCGACGCGATGGCCGGAAGGGTCAGGGAAATGCTGTAAGCAGCAGTGCGTCGGTCTTCTTGCCACGCCTCAGCCAGAGAAATCCCCCATCCAGCAGATCCTCTGTTCCGATCGTCGCGTCTTCGGCCAGCGGTTCCCCGTTGAGGTAGATCCCACGCTGGGTCAGCAGGCGCCTCGCTTCACCCTTGGACTTGCAGAGGCCAGCCACAGTCGCGAGTTCCACGGCCGGTTTCGGCGTGCTGAGGTCGATTGACGCCGAGGGCAACTCTCGCCCGAGCATCCTCCAGGTCTCACCGGAGGCCGCTCGGGGATCCAGCTCGCCGAACAGAATCTGAGAGGCCTGGATGACTCGCTCCGTGGCCTCGTCGCCGTGCACACGGGTCGCGATGTCCGCCGCAAGTGCGCGGTGCGGGATTCGAGTCCCCGGACTCGCATCGTGTCGAGCCATGAGATCGGCGATGTCTTCTTGGGAGAGGAACGTGAAGGCGCCGAGGTGCTTCCGAACATCACGATCGTCGACATTGACCCAGAACTGGTAGAACCGATACGGCGATGTTTGATCCGGGTCGAGCCACAGCGTCCCTTCTTCGGTCTTCCCGAACTTCCCACCTGAAGCGGTTGTCAGCAGCGGCGCACACAACCCGAGGACCTCGGCGCCTTCCACTCTGCGCACCAGCTCGCGGCCCGCGGTGATATTGCCCCACTGATCTGATCCACCCAGCTGGAGCTCGCATCCGCGAGTGCGATAGAGCTCAAGGAAGTCGTACGCCTGAAGCAGCATGTAGCTGAACTCTGTGTACGAGATCCCCTCCTCCAGTCGGCTCTTCACTGACTCCTTCTGGAGCATGTAGGAGAGTGTGAAGTGCTTCCCGACCGTACGCAGGAATTCAACGAAGTTGAGTGACGTTAGCCACTCGGCGTTGTCTATGATCTCCGCCTGCCCGGCGCCGTCATCGAAGTCCAGAAACCGTGCGAATTGCTGACGCTGGCGCTCGGTGTTCTCGGCCACGATGCCTTCGTCCAGAAGTGGCCGCTCCGCCCGCTTCCCACTGGGGTCGCCGATCAGTCCCGTTCCGCCCCCGAGGACGACAAGAGGCTTGCCGCCAGCCCGCTGGAGGTGCGCGAGCAGCATCACCGGGATCAGGTTGCCGATCTGGAGGCTGGTCGCTGTCGGATCGAAGCCTACGTATCCCGTGATTGGGCCTCGTGCCAGGCGGTCGGAGAAGCCGGGAGTCTGGTCCTCCACGAGGCCACGCCACGTGAGTTCGTCGAGGAAGCGTTTCATGCCGCGAAGGTTACGCGGGCCCCTGACGGCTGGCAAGCGAAACCAGGGGTTGGTACGTTTCGTCGTGATGAGTGACATGAACGAGACCGACCAGCACCTGCCAACGCGCTCGCGCGTGCCTGCGTGGCTCCGCTGGAGCCGATTCCCGATCTGGCTCAGGTTGGTTGTGTTCGTGGGCGTCATGGGATGCCTGCTCAGCTTGGGGATAGTCTACGGCTCATGGACGAGGGCCTGCGCTGGGGGCGCCTGCCCATCCATCGGCGTGTTGGATTCCTACCGTCCCAACGAGGCTCTCAAGGTGTACGCCGCCGACGGGCGCCTGATCCAGGAATTGGGTGTGGAGCACCGCACGGTGCTCGGGGCCGACGAGATATCTCCTGCGGTACGTGCGGCGTTCCTCGCCGCCGAGGACAAGCGCTTCTACGAACATGGGGGCATTGACTTCCGCCGCATCTTTGGCGCCGTGCGAGCAAACGTCCTCGCGATGGGCTACGAAGAGGGGTTCTCCACCATCACGATGCAGCTCGCGCGGAATGTGTGGAGCGACCAGCTGCCCAGCACCAAGACGTTGAATCGCAAGGTTCGTGAGATGCGGGTGGCGTTGGAACTCGAGGAGACGTACTCGAAGGACCGGATTCTGGAGCTGTACTTGAATCAGGTCTTCCTGGGTGGTAGCGCCTACGGCGTCGAAGCCGGCGCACAACGCTATTTCGGGAAATCGGCTCGAGAATTGAATCCTGCGGAAGCAGCGATGTTGGCTGGCATGCTCCCAGGTCCCAACAGCTATGATCCCCGTCGTTATCCCGATCGTGCCGTGCGACGCCGGAACGTGGTGCTGAACCTCATGCGCGATCAGGAGTATTTGACCGTTGAAGAGGCCGAGCGCTGGAAAGCCTATCCGTTGGTGGTGAGCTCCCGTGAGGACTTCGGCGATGTGGCATCCTATTTCGTCGAGTGGGTTCGGCAGCAACTCTATGCCAGGTTCGGGAGCTCGATCTATGAGCGAGGCTATCGTGTCTACACCACACTCGATCTCGACATGCAGCTTGCCGCAGAGCATGCCATGGAGCAACAGCTGGAGCGGATCGAGGCGGGCGAGCTCGGGGTCTACGATCACTTAACCCACCAACAGTTTGTCGACAGCCTTCGCACTGACGGTGTGAAGCTCACGCTCACTCCCTACCTGCAGGGCAGCCTCATCACCCTGGACGCAGATTCCGGCTACGTGCGAGCCATGGTGGGAGGCCGTGACTTCAACGACTCAGAATGGAATCGGGCAGTACAGGCCACACGGCAGGCGGGCTCCACGTTCAAGCCGTTCGTGTACAGCGCGGCCATTCGAGCGGATAAGCCGGCCAGCCACATGATCGACGATTCGCCGATCAGCCTCATGCAGAACGATACCATGCCTTGGGAGCCGCAGAACTTCGATGACAAGTTCTACGGACCCATGACGATACGGCGCGGGTTGGCCCTCTCCCGGAACCTGGTGGCCGTTCGCTTGGGGCAGGAGTTGGGGGTGCAGGCCGTCATTGGCGAGGCCGCCCGGTACGGGCTCTCCACACGACTCCCCCGGTTCCCGTCGGTCTTCATCGGGGCAGCCTCTGTCATTCCCATGGAAATGGCCTCAGCGTACACCGCGTTTGCCACGCTAGGTGTCCAGGCGGCCCCGATCGGGATTCTGCGGGTGGAGGGCATGAATGGGAACATCGTTTGGGAGCCGCGAGTCCGACGGACTGAGGTGATGGATGAAGAGCACGCGTGGCTGCTGACGAGCATGCTGCGTGGCGTTGTGGACGGTGGGACCGCCACCGGCGCAATCCGGGTGCGCGGACAGTTCCCTCATCCCATGGGAGGGAAGACCGGTACGACAAACGATGGAACCGACGTGTGGTTTATCGGCTTCACGCCGGAGATGGTCACTGCTGTGTGGATCGGCTTTGATGAACCACTGAAGATCAAGGCCAATGCACAGGGAGGCCTGCTCGCTGCCCCGGCATGGGCAGAGTTCATGCGTGAGGTCTACGAGCGTCGACCGCGGCCCACCGAGTGGGAACGTCCCGAGGGTTTGGTGCTGGCCCAGGTCGATGGGACGACCGGCTATCGCGCCACCGACTTTTGTCCTCGACCGTCCACCTACTTCGAGTGGTTCATCCCAGGCACGGAGCCCACGGCATTCTGCCCCTACCACAATCCGCTGAGTCGCATCATCGCGCACGGCCCAAATCGTTAACAGCATCAAGCATTGTTTGAAGATCGGGCCTGTCAGAAGTAGTATTCCGAATACTTCACTCGGTAATATGGGCTCGCGGTGGCTTCATTGGTCGCCGCATCGAACGATGGAAGGAACCAGGTTATGCGCACCCATCGCGTTCTTGCACTGACGGCGCTCGTTCCCCTTGTTGTTGCCGCGGTGAATTGCTCGGATTCACAGGGCGGGCCGAACGTGGTCGACACCTTCACGGCCGACCTCGCTGCCTGGCCGAATGTCGTGACGACTGCAACCGGCCAGGCCAGCTTCACGCTCTTCGACGACAATACGGTGAGTTACGAGATCACCGTGAACAACATCCAGAACGTGATTGGGGCGCATGTGCACGAGGGCGGTCCTGGTGCGACTGGTCCGATTCTCGTTGGCTTCTTCGGGGGGCTCTTCAGCGGTAGCGATGTGCTGGCGGAGGGCACGTTCGACGCCTCGGATCTGTCCGGAATGGCGTTTGACGAACTCGTCACGAGAATGAGTACTGGCACGGTGTACGTGAACGTGCACACCCAAGCAAATCCTGGTGGCGAAATCCGCGGTCAGATCATGGATCAGTAGCCATCCGTGAGGCCATCAGCAATGACGAGCGGGGAGGGCCTTTGGGCCTTCCCCGCTCGCGTTGCTACGGCACAGTGACTCGGGCTTGCGTGGTCCCCGCTCGTCCCCTCCTGGCGAGCTGCTTTGCCGGGCGGCAAAGCCGACAGTGCGCCGCAGCGTTCCACTGATTCCTACGTCTCGGGAGCCGGATTGGTTTCGACCTCCGAAGGACGCTTGTTGAGTTAGATGCGCTGGCCTCTCACATGGTTGCAGAGATGCGACCAGTCCGAGATTCGTCTAATGCGTCACGGTGCTGTGGCGGAGGAGTGACGAGCCGGTAGCGGTTGTAAGGCTGGCCATTGCAATGTGTTACGACGAGGGGTAGTATTACCCTTGTTACCCCCTCCCGCCCCTCCTCGACTGGAAGAGGCGGGTTTTTGTAGCTGGCTGGGAGCTATTGTGCGCTGCCTAACGCTCAACGCATCATTTGAGCCGCTCACCATGGTTCCAATCCGTCGCGCACTCCGGCTGGTGATCGATGGCAAGGCGGAGATCGTGGAGGCGGATGGCGACCGGTTGGTGCGTAGTGCGCGTCTCCACATGCCGCACCCGGCGGTTATCAGGCTGGTGAGGTTCGTCCATGTGCCCCGGAAGTTCCGCCGCCAAGTCACGAACACGTTTCTGTTTGCCCGGGATCACTACACCTGTCAGTTCTGCGGGCGTGCGGAGCGGGAGCTGGGCTTCCGTGAGTGTCTCACCCGTGACCACATCCGTCCGCTCTCCCGTGGTGGGACCAACGATTGGACGAATGTCGTAACTGCCTGCTCGACGTGTAACACGCGGAAGGGAAACCGTCTGCCCGCGGAATGCGGTTTCCGACTCCACACCGTCCCGGACGAACCCCATTTCGTCTATCTGACTTGGGCTGTACGAAGGCTCACGCCGATTCAGGTGAAGTACATCCGGTTGTTCTATGGGAAAGAGGCGCTCTCAGAGCTCAGGGTGCTGTAGTCCCGAACCTTCCGACGTCACTCGTTGCACGTTTCCACTATCTGATTCTCGAACGTGCGAGTCATGCATGAAATCCCACACGGACTACCTCTGGTTCAAGACACGCAATCGCCAGGAACTCATTGACATTACCGATGAGGTCGAAGAACGGGTCTCGATTTCAGAGGTCCAGGAAGGGTTCGTTCTCGTCTCTGCCATGCACATCACGGCTTCGGTATTCGTGAACGATCATGAGTCAGGCCTGTGGCAGGATATCCTCGATTGGCTGGAAGGAACCATCGCTCCGTGGGAGCCGGACCGGTACCGACACAACATGACCGGGGAGGACAATGGCGCAGCGCACTTGCGGAGCATGACCGTCGGACACGAGGTCATTGTCCCGATCACCGCGGGACGGCTCGATCTCGGCCCCTGGCAACGGGTGTTCTACGGGGAGTGGGATGGAGGCAGGAAGAAGCGTGTGGTAGTGAAAGTGCTGGGAGAATAGCCGGGCACTGACTTCCTTGTTGCGGTACCCAGGCATCGCTACGTTTATGGGTTCTGGGTCTGCGGGAGGGGTATTGCAGGAATACAACTTGGCGGAGCTGTTCGACGAACAGGTCCGGCGGCACCCGAGTCACGAGTGTCTCGTCCTTGGCAATAGGCGTCTGTCCTACGAGCGTGTGGGAGCGGAGAGCCTTGCCATGGCGGCGGCCCTGAAAGGGCTGGGGATCGAGGCAGGAGACAGGCTCGCTGTCGACCTTCCCAACTGGCCTGAGTGGGTGATCATGCTCCTTGCGACGGCCAGGATCGGAGCGGTCTTCGTGCCGCTCTATCCTTCTCTTGGCTACCACGAGCTCCGATACCAGCTGCGCAACACTGAAGCGAGTCTGGCAGTTGCCGCGGAGTCCCTTGGCGAGATCGACTACCTCGAGTTGTTCGAGGATCTCATAGGGGAGCTCCCGGATCTTCAGTACCTCGTGACGGTTGGTCGTGAGGACTTCTGGTACGACGATCGCGTGTTCCAGTTCAGTGATCTAGTGACCCGGGGCAAGCGGGCGACTGAGCCTGTGGCGGAGGTGGATTCCGCCGAAGCGCCGCTCGCGACGATCTACACATCCGGAACGATGGGCAAACCGAAAGGGGTGGTGCTCACCCATCGAAACCTGGTGCATGCCTCCTTGAGCGCAGCTGAGGCTCTGCGACAAGACGAGAACGATCGCTTGCTGGCGTCGACCCCGTTCTTCACTGTGTTTGGAATGCAGGCAGCGATGACGACGCTGCTCACGGGAGGAACCGTCGTTCTCCAGTCGCGATTCGAACCCGGCGAGGCGCTCGGGCTGATCGAACGAGAGCGCATCACCGTGTTCCACGGTGTGCCCACCACGTTCCAACTCTTGATGGCGGATCCTGCGTTCGGGACCGCCAATCTCTCTACTGTCCGGACCGGCATCGTGGCCGGAGCCCCGGTCTCCGTGGACCTCGTTCGGCGGATCCGACAGTGGAGTGACATCCAAATCGCCTATGGGCTGACGGAAACCGGTCCGACAGTGACCATCACACGCTTCGACGATCCACCCGAGCAGCGTGAGGTCACCGTCGGCAGACCGATTCCAGGGGTTGAGGTGCGGGTACTGGATCTGGCATCGGGTTCTCTGCACGGTCCGGAAGCAGTGGGCGAGTTGGCGATCCGAGGTCCCAGCGTCATGGCGGGGTATCACCGCATGCCGTCGGCGACCAAACAGACACTTACCGCGGATGGGTTCTTCACGACTGGCGATCTTGCCAACGTGGATGAGGCAGGGTACGTGAGCATTGTCGGCCGACGTAAAGCGATGATCATTCGTGGCGGCTACAGTGTGTTTCCGCGGGAGTTGGAAGATGTCCTCCGTACACACCCGGCGGTGGAGGACGCATGCGCGGTTGGGATCCCCAATGAAGTGCTCGGGGAGATCGTCTGCGTGTGCGTGATTCCCGTTGAAGGGGCCATTGTGACGGGGGATGAACTCAAGGACTACTGCCGCGACCAAGTTGCAGACTACAAGGTCCCCGACTGCGTGCGTTTCTTCGACACGTTCCCGATGACCGGGAGTGGGAAGGTGAAACGACAGGAACTCGCGCAGGTTGTGGGGCTGGAATTGAGTAATACGTGAAGGAAATGACTACTGGACGGCCCCATCGAGCCGTCTCCGTCGAGCCGCTGGTCCATGCGCCGAACGCGGCTCTCATGATTGATTTCGACAATGTCACCATGGGGATCCGATCCGATCTCCAAAACCAACTGAGGCGACTCCTCAACTCCGAGATCATCAAGGGCAAGGTCGCCGTTCAGCGGGCGTACGCCGACTGGCGGCGGTACCCGCAGTACATCGTCCCGCTCTCTGAAGCGTCGATCGACTTGATCTTCGCGCCGGCGTTTGGTTCAAACAAGAAGAACGCCACCGACATCAGGCTCGCTATCGATGCCTTAGAACTCGTCTTCACTCGGCCCGAGATCGGAACGTTCATACTCCTCTCAGGAGACTCGGATTTTTCGAGTCTGGTGCTCAAGCTGAAGGAGTATGGCAAGTACATCATTGGCGTCGGGATCCGTGAGTCCTCGAGCGACCTACTGATCCAGAACTGCGACGAGTACTACAGCTACGCCGAGGTAACGGGGCTTACCAAGGAAGGGGATCTCGAGTCGACCAGCCGGGATCCGTGGGAGTTGGTGGTCGAAGCCGTGATGCAGATGAAGAGGGACAACGACGTCATGCGCTCCGATCGCCTGAAGCAGGTAATGCAGACGCTCGATCCCAACTTCAATGAGAAAGATGCCGGCTTCAGCCGATTCAGTAGGTTCGTGGTCGATGCCTCGCAGCGCGGCCTCCTTCAGCTCGAGAAGATGGAGAACGGCCAGTATGCTATTGACGTTGGAGACAACGCCAACGTGCCACCAGGGGAAGAGGCGGCGCTCAAGCAGAAGGAGTCTTCACCACGGCCCCGTCGCAAACGGGCACCCCGACGCCGCGAAGAAACAGACGGACGTCACCAACTCACACTTGCCGAGGCCTTCGAGCTGCTCCGACGAGCAGTCCGGGCACTTGGGGCAGTGGGAGAGGCATCTAGTTCCTCGGACGCCGTCCGGACAAAGATGGTGGAGCTGCAGGGCGACGACGGGGATCCGATACTGTCACGGTCACGGTTCCAACGTCTGTTGAGACAGGCGCACGATGCGAACCTCATCGAGCTGGCAAAGGACGACGAAGGTGAGTATGTGCTGAAGCTCGGGTCGCAGGCATTGACCGAGGAGGCCGCCACTCCCGCGGTAGGGTCCTCGCCGCCGGAAACGGAAGTGGACACCCCTGAGGCGAGCGGGTCACCAAGTGTGGAGAAGGCGCCCCGCTCACGGCGAGCCCCAGCGAGAAAGACCACGAAGACAGCGAAGACCACGAAGACTGCAAAGACCACAAAGACCACAAAGGCCACGAAGGCTGCGAAGGCCACGAAGGGTAGGGGCCGCGGCACGCGTTCGCCGTCTGCTGAGGTCGAGTTGGACAAGACCGAGCGGTCGGAGTCCAAAGAGAAGACCGTGCCGGTTGTGTCAGCACCCGAGAAGAAGGACTCTACCGAGGTGAGTGCTGCACCAGAGAAGAAGCGCAACCCGCGCTATCGCCGGGGTTCCCGCGGCGCGCCACCCCGGCCCCGCAAGAGTGAGGAGACCAAGGAACCCGAAGCGGGAGTAGCGGCGAGAGAACCCACGCCATCGACACCTTCGAGATCCAGCGGAGCCCCTTCTGTCGGGCCGCGGACTGGAGGCCGCTCGAGACGTCGCCCACCGCAACGCTCCGATGCCACGACGAAGGTGGAGTCTGAGAAGCAGGCGGAACAGCCGATTCAAGAGGCACCTCGGAAGACCACCAAGAAGACGACCCGGAAGTCAACCGGGAAGACGCCGCCGGTCGAACCCGAAGCCTCAGCGCCTGCACCAACACAGACAGTACCAGCAGCATCCGACGACACGACCACCCCAACTAGGGGGTCTCTTCGATGAAGCTCCACCGGTGGAGGAGACGAGCATCCTCAAGCGGATGTCGGCGGCGTTTCAACGGGTGATGAAGGGACCAGAGGAATAGCAGGGCAGCCTCCCGAGCCATGAGACGGGCGGGCACAATTCTGACAGAGGAGTTCTTCGCGCGCGACACCGCTAGGGTCGCGCGCGATTTGCTTGGCTGCGTTGCGGAAAGCACTGTAGGGGACGTGCTCACTGCCGGGAGGATCGTCGAAGTCGAGGCATATGTCGGACCCGACGACCCGGCGGACCACGGTTACCAGAATCGAAGAACGCCGCGCAACAACGCGCTGTTCGGTCCTCCGGGAACGGCGTACGTTTTCCGGAGCTATGGCATTCACTGGTGCTTCAACACCGTGACCGAGCGAGACGGTTTTCCCTCAGCCGTCTTGGTGCGAGCGTTGGAACCCCTGGACGGGCTGGGCGCCATGGTGCAGCGCCGCGGTCTGACTGAGACGCGGAAGCTGTGTGCCGGCCCCGGTCGCCTCTGCCAGGCCTTGGGCATCACGGGAGAGCACGACGGTCTGCGATTGGATCGTGGGCCGATCAGGATCAGGAAGCCGAAACGGCGTAGCCGCTCCGGCATCCTGACGGGTCCCCGTATCGGGATCTCACGTGCAAAGGACTGGCCCCTGAGGTTCTATCTCGAGGGGCCGTGGGTGTCGCGGTAGCCCGCGCTACTACTGGTAGCTACTCCAACGCACTCTCTTTCCTGCCCTCACAGGATGCTCCTCACGAATCCGCCATCAATCTGCAGTGCGACACCGGTGATGTAGCTGGCGCCCTCCGATGCCAAGAACGCCACGGTCGCCGCGAGTTCTTCGGGTTCTCCCATACGCCGCATGGGAATCGACTGCACCAGCCCGGCGAGTATCTCGTCGGGCGGGCGACGCTGCATTTCGGCCCGCTTCCCTAGCAGTTCCCCGACGCGCTCAGTCTTCATGTACCCGGGGCACACCGCGTTGACTGTCACACCGGCTGGTGCCGTTTCATCTGCCAGTGCCTTGGTGAATCCGAGAACACCAGCTCGTGCGGTGGTCGAGAGGATGAGGTCACCGAGGGGCTGCTTAGCGCCAACTGAGGTGAGGCAAACGATGCGTCCCCACTTACGCTCTCGCATGCTGGGAACGGCGGCCCGGCAGAGGTTGATGGTCGAAAGGAGGTTGAGATCGATGGCGGCACGCCAGCTGTCTGCCGGGGCCTCAGCGAACTTGGTGGCTGGTGGCCCCCCGGCGTTGCAAACGAGGATATCCACGGGTCCCAGCCGCTGGGAAACGTCCTGAATGAGCTTGCTGACGTCGGTGGGCACACTGACATCGGCGGGGAATCCTTCGACCCGCCCTAGAGCCTGGGGTGTAACGGTTTGCACGGCGAGTTGAAGTCGGTCGGGATCGCGGCCGTTGAGAGCCACGTCACATCCTTCTTCCGCAAGGGCAGCGGCGATGGCCAGCCCGAGTCCGCTTGATGAGCCGCAGACGAGCGCCACTCGACCGTTGAGTTTCAAGTCCATAGGATGAGACCCGTGCCCTAGGGGGCACACTGGAGATTCATGGATGTCGATCGGGAGGTGCCCGAGCGGAATCTCGCTCAGCGGCTCCGAGCCAGCAAGGTGAAACAATCGCATCCCGTTGCGGTTACTAGGGGTTGCTACGATATTCGCCACGTCATTGCTCCTGGAGTTCAGAGAGAACGATGTCCGTAACTCGCCGTGAGTTCGTCAAACAGTCGTCCGTCGCGGCGGCCTCCCTCGCTATTGCACCCCACGTGCTCCTAGCCGATCCCGCGTATCAGCAGGGGACTTCCGACGTCGCACTGCGGCAGCTCTGCATGTTCGCGCTCGATGCGGCCAGGTCTGCCGGGGCAGAGTACGCCGATGCGCGCGTGGTTCGCAGGCGACTTCAGGAAGTCGAGGTGCGCCAGGACCGGGTTAGTGCACTTCAAGATGTGGAGTCGGTGGGTGTCGGCATTCGGGTGCTCATCGGTGGGGCGTGGGGGTTCGCCGCCAGCAATCAGCTCACGCGACCCGAGTGCGTTCAGCTCGCACGCTTCGCGGCAGAGCAGGCCAGTGCCAATCGGAAGACGGGACCGCGCGAAGTGTACCTCGGCCCCATCGATGCCTCCCCAGACGGTGAGTGGTGGAGCCCAGTCGAGATCGATCCGTTCGAGGTCGCCATAGGGGAGAAAGTCGCATTGCTCATGGCTGCCAATGCGGAAGCGCTGCGCGTAAGTGGAGCGCGGCTCGCTTCCTCTGCCATCGCATGTGAACGGATCGATACCACATTCGCCTCGACTGCCGGCAGCCTCATTTCGCAGTATGCCTACCGGACCTATCCCTCGATGTCGGTGACGGCCATCTCCCCCGACGGATCTGATTTCCAGACAAGGTCCTCGACCGAGGTTGCCCCCATGGGACTCGGATATGAGCACGTGCTGGCTGCCGATCTCGAAGGGCATGCAAGGGAGTGGGCGGAGCAGGCCGTGGAGAAGATCTCGGCGTCCCCCGTGGAGCCTGGGGAATACGATCTCATTCTCCTGCCCTCCAACCTCTTCCTCACGATCCACGAGACCATCGGTCGACCAACGGAGTTGGATCGTGCTCTGGGGTACGAGGCTGGGTTCGCGGGAACGTCCTTTCTCTCTCCCCCAGAGGCTGTGATTGGGGCGTTCCAGTACGGGCCAGAGTTCTTGAACGTCCAGGCGGATCGGACGCAGCGAGGTGCCTTGGCCACGATCGGGTGGGACGACGAGGGCGTGACCGCCGACAGCTGGCCGATCATCCGGGACGGGATCTTTGTCGACTACCAAACGACAAGAGAGCAGGCCTCCTGGATCGCTGCACTGACAGACAACGAATACTCGCATGGCTGTGCACATGCGGAATCCTGGGATCAGGTCCCGTTCCAACGGATGCCGAACATCTCGCTGCTCCCCGGTGAGTATGACCATGTGCTCGACGACCTGATCGCTGCGACCAGCCGCGGGATCCTTGTCGAGGGAGCGGGGCCATACAGCATCGATCAGCAGGGCCACGACTTCCAGTTCGGTGGGCAGATATCCTACGAGGTGCGGGACGGTGCAGTCGCCGGCATGCTACGCGACGTCGCATACGTGGGCAACACTCCAGAGTTCTGGAATTCGCTCGATATGCTTGGAGGGCCACGGAGCTATGAACTCGGTGGCACCATATCAGACGTGAAGGGCCAACCTGCTCAAGTGAGTGCCGTGAGCCACGGCAGTCCAGTTGCCCGCTTCCGGGGAGTGCAGGTCATCAATACGGGGCCAGGGGCATAGCTGCCCGGGGGCGACGACATGGCGAATCTCATTTCCGAAGCCGCCGCTAGGAGGCTGTGCAGCAGGGCGCTGAACCGCGTAACGGCAGAGGCAGCGCAAGTACAGCTCACGGCGCGCAATCATAGCAACACACGTGCTGCTGCCAACGCGATCATCAGTTCAGGAGACGTGACCGACACGGCGATGACGCTGACTGCTCAGATTGGACGTCGGAGCGCCAGTGTCACAGTGAACCAGACTGATGACGGCACCCTTGCCGAAGCCGGTCAACGGCTCGACGCGCTGGTGACGCATGCGCCGGAAGATCCCGAACTCCTGCCCCCGCTCGAGCAGCCGGTCTACGAGAATGTTGAAGGGTTCTCGCAGACTACAGATGAGCTTGGCGCGGACGAACGGGCGGATGCTGCCGCAACCCTAGTGCAGAAAGCCGCAGGGGCCGGGCTCATTGCGTCGGGATTCGTGGATCGTCAGGCAGTGGCAAAGGTCGTGGCAAATTCAGCGGGACTTTTCGCCTACCATCAGTCGACGCTAGCCTCGTTCACGGCGACCGTTCGAACGGAAGAGGGTGATGGTTCGGGGTGGGCTGGGACGACCCACAACGACTGGGCGCGCATGATTCCGCCTGACGCTCTGGCCGATCGAGCGATCAGGCGAACCCAGCAAAGCCGAGGTGCGGCGGACATCGAACCAGGCGACTACACCGTCTTGCTCGAGCCCACCGCTGTTGGAAACCTCCTGGTTCTGTTCCGATCTGCCTTGGACGCGCGAGCTGCGGACGAAGGTCGCTCTCGGTTCTCTCGTCCTGGTGGTGGCAGCCTCATCGGCGAGCAGGTTGCCGATGAACGTCTCACTCTCTACTCGGATCCGGCCGACGAGGACCTGCTCGAGCCGCCTTTCACCGAAACCGGCGAGCCTGTTTGCAGAGCGACGTGGATCGAGAATGGTGTGCTACGGAGCCTCGGTTACAGCCGGTTCTGGGCCGAGCGGGCGGGGGTTGCACCGGTACCGATAGCCGGTGGACTCAAGCTCGTGGGCGGAACAGGTGACGTGCAGTCTCTCGTCAGCTCAGTTGAGCGAGGCGTGCTGATCACTCGCTTCTGGGACATCCAAGCCCTTGATCCCCGAAGCATGCAATACACGGGACTCACGAGGGACGGCACGTTTCTCATCGAGAACGGACAGGTGACAGGCGCGGTGAAGAACTTACGATTCAGCGAGAGTCTGTTCGGGATGCTGAACCGGATCGACGGCATCGGTAGCTCGGAACGCGTCGTGGCTTCTGAGTCGGGAGGTCTGGGGCCGGCGGTGGTCGTCCCTCCGCTGGTCGTTCGGGACTTTCGCTTCACCGCTGTGCTGGATGCTGTCTAACGAGCGCTACGGCTTGACGGCGATCAATCCCCGGGACTGTCCGGCTCGTGTTCGCTCGACGTGCCAGTCAGCGTAGCAGGCCTTGAGCGCCTCGGGCGCAAACTCGAGAACTCCGCCCTGTTGATCGCTCGTGAGCAGATGGTGGACCCCTCCTGACGGGGTCCGGGCCTTCAGCGTATCCAGGAATTGCTCGCGATCGATGGGGGTGAGATCCCCGAGGGTGGCGGGATCGAGGACGACGAGCACTGGTCGAACCTCCGGGAACCAGCTGCCCAGGCTCACGACAAAGGCGTCAAACCGGGCTGCAAGTGCTTCGGCCGCTGCGCGGGTCTCCACCGCTTCAACTTGCGACACCTCGGGGTCGATGAACACGACCGGCCAATCGTGAGCGGCGAAGAAGAAGGACGTCGGTGCCGCACCGGCTCCGACGACCAGGGCAAGGCCGTCTACTGAAGCATCCTGGGCATGTCCCACTAGCGGCGAGTTGGAGTCGATTCCCCAATGTGCCGGCTCGCGCTGGGCGCGGCGCAGTTGGAGGTGCCGCGCCCGCCACTTCCGGTAGGAGGGGAGGTTGAGCCGTCTCATGATCAGTCGATCGACGTGCTCGAGCATGAGGACTTCGGTCAGCACAAGTTGTTCGTCGGCCCCCAGCTCCAATTCGCGAACTGCGTCATCCGCGATAGCGAGCAACTCAGACCTCGAGATCTGCTGCTTGAACTCCTCAATCCGCTCGAGGACAAACTCCTCATACTCCTGCCGGAGTGAGCGTTGCGGCCGCGGCCGCCGGTGCTTGGCACTCGGAGAAGTCAGCACGGCTCGATGTGCACAATCACTTCGTGAAAGCCGAGGTCTTCGCGGAGTCGGTTTTCCACGGTGTCCGCGATCTCGTGGGCAGCCTCCACGGTGGCATCTCCATTCACAGAGATCGTGAGCTCGGCGAAGCGTCGCTCCTCGCTGCCCCGCGAGCGAATGTTGTATGCCTGAACCACGCCATGGACCCCCTCGACCGCTTGCTGGATTGCCATCGGTGGCGAGGCCAGTTGATCGACTAGCACGGGCACAGATCGGGCGACGATGCCGTAGGCGAGCACGACAATGACACCGGCGACCAGCAGTGCGACGATGGGGTCAACATACCAATAGCCAGCGCGAGCTGCCACAACACCGACGAGTACACCGATGGTGACGAAGACGTCTGCTCTGGTGTGCGTCGCATCGGCCAGCAGGATCTCACTGTTGAGCTGTCGACCACGGCGTGTCTCATACACTGTGACAAACGCGTTGATGATCAGCGTCCCGCCGAGCACCCCAAGTTCGAGGGGGCCAGCTTCAACGGTCGTATTGCCCTGTACCAGACGGGCCACGGCGCCCTTGGCCAATTCGAAGCAGGTGATGGAAAGAAACACCACAATGGCCAGGGCACCCAATGTCTCGAACTTCTCGTGTCCGTACGGATGGTCCTCATCCGGTTCTCGCGCAGCCACCCAGATCACGGCGAGCGCGAGAACGTTGTTCATCGCGTCGACCGAAGAATGCACGGCATCACCCATCACACCGAGGGACCCGGTCCGAAGTCCGACTACGAACTTGGCCGCCACGACAACGAGATTGGCGACGAGGAGACCGGTGAGAACCCGCCTCACCTGCGCAGTGCGATCGGATGGTGCCACGCGATTGGGTGGCATGGTTTGCAACCTCGCTGTGGCTATCTCGGGTGTCAACGGTGTATCAGTTGGTGCATAGATTCACTGAAGCGCATTGAAATGGAGTGAGGATATGGTCGGTCGATTGATTCTCATACTCGCCCTGCCCGCAAGTGCGGTAGCACAAAGCAGTTCCGGTGGGTACATCGTGACACAGGGCGGCGCCGAGATCGTGCGCGAGCGCTTCAGCTTCGATGGGGTGGAGCTCACAAGCGTGATGCAGATTACGAGTGCCAGGCTCATCATCCGAGGGACGACCCGATACGATGATGTGCTCGCGCCTCTCGAGTTCGTGGCATCCGGACACACCCATGTCGATTCGGCGGCGTTCCAGACGCTTGAAGTCGTATTTGACGATTCCGCGACGTTCAGGGTGACCGGTGCGAATCCTCAAACCGGTAGCACACTGCTCACTCGCCCGTACTCCGTCTTCCGTAACTTGGGTTTCTCTCATCTTGCTGTGACGCTCCTGCGTTACGACCGCCAACGTGGCGGCCGCCAGGAGATCCAGCTGTGGGTCCCGGATGGCGCCGTCGTGATCCCGCTGGTGATGGAGCTGTCCGGTAGCGGAGGACAGCTCGAATTGCAGGGAATCCCCGTCATCGTCGAAACGTCTCCGGAAGGGTGGTTGCGCCGTGCGGAGATTCCTCTGCAGGGTGTCGTGGTGGAATGGATGGATGACGTCGAGATCGGCGGGATCCAGACCAGCTCGGAAGCGCCGCTCGAGCTCCCGGCTACGGTCGGAGAATCCACTCACGCATTCGTGAGCGGAGGCCTCACGCTCGAAGGCACGCTAACCGTGCCAAAGACCGTGTCCGAACCCATCCCGATCGGTGTAGTCGTAGCTGGCTCTGGACCGACTGATCGCAACGGGGACTCGCCACCGTCACTTCGCACAGGCATGTACCGACAGCTGGCGTGGAGACTTGCTGAGCGGGGAATCGCCACATTCCGCTACGACAAGCGTGGTGTTGGGAAGACGCGTGGAACTTTCGACCCTTCAGAGACGACGTTCGAGGACTTCGCCCTGGATGCCCAAGCGGCAGTGGCATCCTTGGCCGAGGATGCGCGGTTCTCGAAGATCGTGATCATTGGCCACAGCGAAGGCGCTCGACTGGCGACGGTGGCCACGAACAACGGCGCGGCAGTCGCAGGGATCGTCTCTCTGGCTGGTGCCGGCCGACCGGTTCTCACGGTGCTTCGGGAACAGCTCGCCAGGCAACTCGACTCGGCCATGCTTCACCAGTACGACAGCTTGATGACGCTGTACCTGGACGGTGTGGAGCTGCAGGCCGTTCCACCTGTACTCCGTGTGCTGCTCGTGCCCATCAACCGAAGGTTCATGCAGACATCGGTAGCATACGATGCAGCTGACCAGATGGCGCGGGTCCAGGTCCCCGTGTTGATCGTTCAAGGTGAGACAGATCTCCAGATCAGCGTTCTCGATGCCGAAGCGCTGGCGATTGCCCGCCCAGAAGCACGCGTCGTGGTGATCCAGGAGGCCAACCACGTGTTCAAGCGCACTCCATCGACGGTACTCGCAGGTCAAATGACAACCTACATCGATCCGTCGTTGCCCATCGTTCCCGAGCTGATCGATGCGATCGTGGACTGGATGTCCCAGCTTCCCTAGTCCACTGCGCGCAGCAATATCCCCTTCAGATACCCCGTCTCGGGAATGGTGAGCATCTCGGGATGATCGCTCGCTTGGCTCACGATGCGTTCGAGCACTATGCGTCGCCCGCTGTCGGCGGCGGCGGCCCGAATGGTCGAGAGGAAGTGCTCTCGCGTCACGTGGAACGAGCACGAGCATGTGAGCAGTAGCCCACCGGGCGCCAATACTCGCATCGCCCGCAGATTGATCTCTTTGTACCCGGCGAGGGCCCGTCCCAGAGCCTCTCGGCGCTTGGCGAAAGCGGGAGGGTCGAGGACAATGGTGTCGAATCTCTCTCGCGAGGATTCGAGAGACCGCAAGAAGTCGAATCCGTTGGCTTCGGTCCACTCGATGTTGGAGAATCCGTTGAGGGCGGCATTGCCGGCGCCCGCGTCGAGTGCTGGAGCGCTTGTGTCGACAGCGAGGACGGTGTCGGCTCCAGATGCCATGTGTACGGAGAACCATCCGTGGTACGTGAACAAGTCGAGCGCACGCCCGCGGGCCAAGTGGCCCACGAGTTCGCGATTCTCCCGCTGATCCAGGAATGCACCCGTCTTCTGCCCTGTTCGGAGCGGCACGTTGAACTGCAGCCCCGCCTCTTGGACTGTGACAACGTCGGGTGGGGTGCCGAAGGCGTCGACGACTTCTAGCGGCAACCCCTCGTGGCGACGGACCGATGCGTCGTTACGCAGCACGATCCCCTCAGGGCACAGGGTATCCTCGACGGCGCCAAGGACGTCGTCCCGAACTGCCTCGAGTCCGGCGGAGAGCAGCTGGACGACCGCATGCTGTCCGTACCGGTCGACGACCAAGGCAGGAAGCCCATCGCCCTCGGCGTGCACCACGCGGTATGCAGAGGTTCGTGGCATAAGGTGGCTGCGCCGCTGCACGGCCTCCGTGAGGCGAGCGCGCCACCAGTTCCGGTCGATCGCGGTGTGTTCCTTTGTTAGGAGTCGCAATCGGATCTCCGATTGGGGGCTCCACAGGGCTTGTCCCAGCGGTCGGCCCCGTCGATCCACGATGGTGACGATACCTGGGGGGTGGTCGGCCGGTTCCGTGTCGGATCGGTACACCCACACGTGACCTCGACTGAGCCGTGTGGCACCGCGGGCGGACACTCCGATCATCGTTGTCACGAGCCTCCTCCAGATCTAGGAGATCAACAAGACTATGTTGAAGGATACCATTCGATCATCGAACAGAGAGGGAACCCCGGTGTGAAGAACCCCAATCTGCGATTGCTCGCCATTGCCGGTCCGCCAGCACTCGGCCTGCCGGGACTCGTGGATGCGTGCCTCGCTGCGGAGGCGGGAGGGGTCACGGCCGTGCAGCTGCGAGCCAAGGACGCTACGGCAGCGCGGTTGCTTGATCTCACCGAGGCTCTGTGCGCTGCGCTTACGGTTCCCGTATACATCAATGATCGAGCAGATATCGCTCTCGCGGGCGGTGCTCACGGCGTTCACGTGGGAAGTGAGGATCTGTCTCCGTCCGCCGTCCGCGATCTGACGGGCGATGCGCTGCAGATTGGTGTTTCCGTTGGAACCGAAGAGGAAGCCACCCGAGCGCTGAAGGAAGCAGTGGACTACTGGAGCATCGGTTCGATCTATGCCACTGGAACGAAGCTCGATGCGGGGGATCCAATCGGAACCGTTGGGTTCAAAGCTCTGGCGGGCCGCGCACCTCGAGGGATGACCGTCATGGCCATCGGCGGGATCACCGCGGCAAACGCGGCGGAGATCATGGGTGCCGGTGCGGATGGTGTTGCGGTCAGCCACGGGGTCTTTGGAGCGGCCGACGTGGAGCGGGCCGCCCGAGCGATACGCGCCGCTATCGAGGAAGCTACGACTTAGCCGCCGCCTCGAATCTCCCGGATCGTCCGAAGATGCTCTGCGTAGGTGAGCGAGAACACGTGCTGACCGTCTGGGCGCGCCACGAAATAGAGGAACTGGCTGCGAGCCGGATAGAGTGCCGCCTCGATGCTCGCCTCGCTAGGTGAGCCGATCGGTCCGGGTGGCAGGCCATCGATGAGGTAGGTGTTGTAGGGTGAAGGCGTCTGATAGTCGCGCTCGTACAGCCGCCGTCGTCGGCCGAGCGCGTACACGACAGTCGGGTCGGCCTGCAACCGCATTCCTCTTCGGAGCCGGTTGTGGTACACGGATGACACGTACGTCCTGTCGGGCTCGTATCGCACTTCACCTTCGATGATGCTTGCCAAGGTTACGATTTCATGCTGGGTCATTCCAAGTGTGTCGAGTCGTGCTGTCCACTCCGGATGCCAGTGACGTTCGAACTCTGCCGACAGTTGGCGAACGACGTCATCGGCGTCCGCATCGACACGTACGAGATGGGTACTCGGGTAGAGGTATCCCTCGAGGGTCGGCGAAGGAACTCCCAGCCTCATTCTCAGAGCCGAATCCGATGCAGCGGAC